>BNJU01000002.1_pt1 | contig 217059 bp, 259 predicted proteins | sample 8539281 | NCBI WGS metagenome assembly BNJU01 (sample SAMD00202456, study PRJDB9452) | human saliva metagenome | isolation source: human saliva | place: Japan
AGCTTACGGGTCTAAGCTGCAGAAAGAAGCTCTCAGTGGACAGACTGATTTGTTTGGTCTAGTGGAAGATGATTCTATGAAAATTGAGCCAGAGATTGAGCTTACCCCAGCTCCTAAAGTTCACACCGAAAAAGAGCAACTAACTTGGGAGAGGGATTTATTAGGGTTATATGTCTCAGCGCATCCATTAGATAAATATACGGCTTATTTTGAAGAGCAAACTAACCCAATGAACTCAATTATTCCCGCTAAACATAATGGTCAAGCAACGGTTGGTGGAATGGTATTAGATGTTAGAACTATTATCACTAAAGCTGGGACGAAAATGGCTTTTGTTAAGATGGAAGATAAAAACCGGAGAAGGCGAAGTTATTGTATTTCCAAATCTTTACGCAGAGGTTGGAGATAAAATACAAGTTGATTCAGTCTTGAAAATATCAGGAAAAATTTCAGCCCAAGATCGCGATGGGAATATGAAATCTGATGCTCAACTTATCGCTGATGGGATTACAGTCATTACAGATGAAGAGCTTGAGAATTATGAGTCTACTGGACGGCGCATGGATGAGGTTAAAAGCAGGCTCTAAGCCAAAACAAACAAATAAAGTAATGGCTCAGAACTCTAACAGTAATCATTTGTCAGCTTCACCTAATAATAAGAAACAAAATGCGTATAAAGTATCCGCAAAAAGTGGCCAGAATAGTGTTTCATCGACAAAATAATTCCATGCGACCAGCAGGTAGTTATGAATCTATTAAACTACAAAAAGTATATGTGCATATCAAAGATCCAAATGATCACGTATCTTTACTTGCTGTTAAAAAAATATGTGGCAAATATCCAGGTCTCTCAGAGATAATACTAGTAGCTTGGAGTTGAGAAGAAATCAGCTATAAAAATGCATTTTAAAGGTGGATGCTAATTCGGATCTAGCTAAAGAGTTGAGTAAAATTTACTTGGTGAAAGATTGTGTTGCCTTAAAAATAAATGCTATAATTTGAGTAGCTCATTGAATGATCGCTGGTTTTTCCAGAGGAAAGTCCGGGCAGTATAGGACGCGGCAGTTGTTAACAACAACCGGGGGTAACCCTAGGGAAAGTGCCACAGAAACGATACCGCTCTAGATTTTTCTAGAGTAAGAGGGTGAAAAGGAGTGAGGTAAGAGCTCACAGTCATTCGCGGTGACGCGACGTGAGAGGTAAACCCTGCTGGCTGCAAGGAGAGTTTTTCCAATATTAGGTTGGTAGTCCGCCAAGCTCGATAACCGCTTGATCTTTAAAAGCAATTTTAAAGGCTAGATAGATGATCATTCTCGACAGAACCCGGCTTATAGATGAGCTTTAAATATAATATAAAATATCCCTGAGGGGATATTTTATATGTTTTAAAATTATTTTACAGATTCAACTATTTTTAGTGAAAGCTTTTGGTTCGCTGGTTGCTAGCTCAGCTAGAATCTTGCGATCTAATTCGATATTTTTTAACTTTTAAGCCAGCGATAAGCTTTCCGTAAGTAGTTCCATTTAGTCTAGCTGCGGCATTAATTCGTGTAATCCATAAACCTCGCAAATCTCGTTTTCGGTTTCTTCGATCGCGGTAAGCATATTGTAAGGATCGAATAACGCCTTGCTTAGCTAATCGATATGATCGTGTTCGAGCATGCTGCATACCTTTAGCGGCTTTTAGAATTTTCTTGTGCTTTGCTCGTGCTGTTACGCCTCTTTTTACTCGCATTATTTAACTCCTAGGGCTCGTTTAATATTTTTAGCCATAGCGCCTTCGACCTGTGCGCTGGTATTAATTCGTCGCTTTCTGCTCTTACTTTTTAGAAAGCATAGTGATTCTTAAAGGCTCTCTGGCGAAGAACTTTACCTGTTTTAGTAAGTTTTACGCGTTTAGCAGTGCCTTTATGAGTTTTTCATTTTTGGCATCTTTTATTTACTCCTTATTACTAAACTCAGATTGCGGCCCGCCATCTGAGGTTTTTATTCAACTATAGCATCGTTCTCTAGTAGGGAAATTATTTTTCGGCCATTTCAAATCAATTTCTTTATGTGCCATCTCGCGACCCTTAAAAACAATTTGGATTTTAACTTTATCACCATTAACTAGAAATTTTTGATTTTACGTAATTTAACGTCTAAATCTCCTACTCCAATCTTTAAGCCAAAGCGCATTTGCTTTTAGCTCAACTGACTTAGCGTTACGCTTATTCTTCTGTTGTTCTTTCATCTTTTGATATTGGAATTTACCCCAATCAATGATTTTAGCAACAGGTGGTTCAGCGTTAGGTGATATTTCTACGAGATCTACGCCAGCATCTTGCGATATCCTAAGAGCATCTTCTAGTGACATAATTCTAGCTGCTCACCGCTTGCGCCTATAACTCAAGTTCTTTTGCTCGAATCTCTTCGTTAATTCGTATGCTAATATTTTCCTTCCTTTCGAATAGATATTTTGAACACTCACTCGGTTAGAATTATATCAGAGTGGGCGTTAAAAAGCAAGAGGAGTCTATAATGTTTCTTGTCTATAGCGATATTGAAGAGCTTCACTTATATGAGATATTTTGATTGTTTTTGAATTATCTAAGTCTGCAATGGTTCTAGCTACTTTTTAGTATTTTTTAGATAACTACGTGCTGAAATATCTAATTTTTGAGGTTGCAGTATCTAATAGATTTTTGCCGGATTATCTAACATAAACACTGATTTTACATCTTTCATGTTTGCAGAGCTATTGTATTTTATACAACTATTATAACGTTTTTTGTTGTATTTTAGACGATAATTTAATCTGTTTCTATAGCGTTAATACTTTTCGTTGTTATTTTTATTACTTTGAACTAATAATCTTTCGTTGTCGATTCTATTTACGTTAATAACCATATCTATGCGGTCTGAAGTGGACCTGATATTTTTCGTTGATAGTTTTAAAATTTGTAAAGCTGTGCATGTGCATTGCTTAGTTTGATCGCCATAGAATCCACAAGGGCAGGGGTTCATTGTGGCCACTAACATAAAATCCGCCGGATAAACACTTCTATATTTTGCTACGGCTAATTGTCACTTTTTATCTTCAAGAGGTTGTCTTAATGCTTCTAAAGTTGTTTTTGATATTCAGGAATTTCATCTAAAAATAAATTCCCATATGTGCAAGACTGAGTTTCACCAGGCATAGCTTTTGGTCCTCCGCCTACTATGGATGTCTTACTGGCAGTGTGGTGTGGTGCTCTAAAAGGTCTTTTGATGTTATTGATATCAGTATCTTCGATTAAACCGTGAATCTTAGATACTTCTAGGAGTTCATTTTTGTTAAACTTGGCAATAGGTTTAATGCAGCCTTGGCTAACATAGTTTTTCCTGTTCCCGGAGGGACCAGCGAGAAGAATATTATGTCTACCGGCAATAGCTATTGTTAAGGCGCGCAGCTTGTTCTTGACCAACTATATCGTCTAGCGATATTTCCTTTGCATCATCTATCATCACTCGTTTAGATTGTGGTATGATGATTGTTTTTCGTTTTTAAGATGAAGGAATATGTCTCTTAAATTATTAGCAGGAATTATAGTGATACTCATCAATCAGTGTAGCTTGATTATAGTTTTTCTCGGGTATGAAAAACTTCTTTTACTCCACTATTCTTTAATTTTTCGACAATATTTATTATTCCTTTTATAGGGCGTAAATCTCCGCTAAGTGAAAGTTCGCCAGTAAAAGCACGATGATTAATATCCTTAGGTCTAAGCTGTCCACTAATTACTAAAATAGATATCGCAATTGGCAAGTCAAAACTTGTTCCGTCTTTTGGTATTTCTGCGGGCGCTAAGTTTATGGTTATTTTCTTTTTTGGGGAAATCCAAGCCTGAATTTTTAATTGCACTACGAACGCGTTCTTTTGACTCATCAATAGCTTTTATTTCCCATTCCAACTATTTGTAGGGAAGGGAGACCTTGAGATGAATCGCCCTCAACCTCTATTAATTCTCCCGAATATCCAATTGCGGCTGCTGATAAAACTTTACTTATCATGATTTAATTTAATCATAAAAGGGTATCAAAATCAATTTATCATGATATAATTTAAAGGGTATTGTTGAGGGCTGATTTAGTTTTTGAGACAAAAAAGGATTTTTAATAATTTATCTTGCAAGTCGGTTACTCGTAAAGTAATAAATAATTGCAAAATCTAATTTTGTAGCAAAAGCTAAAGGCTCTTTTGCGCCTAAGGTAGCTTTTTGCCCTAATCGCCACTTAGTTAATTGGCGATCATCGGTTTATGTATTTCAGTAGATATATAAACTGGTGCTATATTTTAATACTGATAGCTCAATAGGGTAGGTAGTGACCTTTGGGTGAAGATTTAGCTACGACTTTTGGTGCATTTTTGCTTATATTTTGAGCATCAAATTTTTATTCTAAAATAAGCTAAACTTGTAGATGGGATAAATTATTACCTTTTTGGACCCGAGGGCGGTTCTCAGCAGCTCCACCAAATATTCGGTTTATGCAGGCATGAGGCCTTTATTTTTGTTAATAAAAATGAGCGACTGCAGGAACGCTCATTTAAATATTTTGTGGAGTTTTAGTTTTTAGCCATCTGCGGAAAAGGCTATTTTTATGAAATAATGTTTATTTTTGGCTTATGTATAAATTATTTATTCATAAGCTAACACTATAATATATGGAAAAAAAGCATAAAGTCAATAGGTTTTTCTACTTTTTGTATAATTTTTAACCATTAAAATAACAGATTAGTTAAGAAATATTAGACAAAAATACAACAAAAATAGGACGCTAATATATTGACATTTTTATTAAAGCTTGTGCTATCATCTAGGTAAGCTTTTTAAGAACATAAAAAGCAAAAACAAAAATTACAGTATAGTACATTTCGCTCAAAGCACATTTTTATATTTTTGAATGAAAATTGACCGTTTATTGTTTGTGAGCTTGAACGGCAATTCAAAAATAAGATTTCTGGAAACGTCATAGGGTTTTCTAACTTTTTGAGTTGTCAAAAAGCTCCGCAAAAAGCGTAGAGCGCCGGATGAGTACTTATTAATTTTCAAAGGAAATTAATTTAAGGAAAAATTCGATGATATGCTTCTCTAAATGAGAAGCGGTCAACTAGCTCAAAAGGAGCTAGCCACAGAACCACGGATTTTAGTAATGTTTTAGTTCCGTTTGGTTTTTCTGACTTGCTAGCTCTTTGAGGCTGAATCTAAATCATGGTATTATATTAGATATGATTTCAAAAAGTTATTTTAGCAGTTTCGGTTTTATCTGGAGTTGGTATTCTCTGGATATTGAACTTTACTACCCCATCGAGCACTGGGACCTATTGGAGTTTTTGGTTTTATTTATTTGTGACATTTTTATTCTTTGCTGGATTAATATCGGCATTTTTGTATGGAGTTAATCGATTATTTGAGATGGTTTTTCTAGTTTTCAGAAAGGACGATCTTTTTATTTCTAAAAAGGGAGTTTAGTTTTTCTATAGGGTATGCTTTAGCTTTAGCTATGGCTCCATTAGTTCTACTGGCGCAACAATCAATCCGTAGCGTTGGTATTTTTGAAATTATTTTAATTGTAGTTCTTGAAATAATAGCCTGTCTCTATATTTCAAAAACGCTAATGTTTGTGATATAATTTATCATACAATGGAACCGTTGAAAAAAATATCGAACTTCCAAATTCTGAGGGTGGGCTTTCAAATGTTAGTTTTGAAAGTTCTAATTTGAGTAATTTAAATAATTATGAAAATCAGAACCCTAACAAAAATATAGATATATTGAAGTCTCGCGAGAATATGTTTTTCGACTGTGGAGCAATTATCTGTAGGCAATCGGGATAATGCTATACCTTCGATGCAGCAAACATTGCCTCCAGTTAATGGATTGAACGATTCTTCTGCAGCTCAACCGATATCAGTTCCAGTAATAGCGGCAGACACTGATTTAATGGAAGATGAGTGGGTAAAAAGTTGAAACAGATGATAATGGAGACTAAAAATGATCCTTTTGCTCGTGAAGTTAGGTTTAAAGAGATGCAGATTGATTATTTGAAAAAGCGTTATAATAGAATTATAAATGGTGGTAAATAATGGAATTTTTATAATATTTTTTTCTTGATTTTTATAGTTGTCTGTGTCGCGAGTTTTTAATTTTTCAGTGGTATAAAAATCGTTCAGGAGGCAAAAACTATGAGCGTGGATTGAAGATGGTTCCTATGAAGATTCATCTTCCTCCTCCAAGCAATGATATTGAAGGCGGTAGTCGTGATGAGCGCGATGTTGTTGATGAGGTCTTATCTGAGGCTCAAACTATGTATAATATTATAGCTAGCACCGCGACTAAAGGATTTAAAACGAGACTTTATGGCCAACAGCATATTTCGTTCGAGATAGTTGCGAGCGATGGATTGATTTATTATTATGCTGTTGTTCCGTCGGTTGTACGGAGACTATAAAAGCAGGCGATTGCGGCAGCATACCCGTCAGCTCGATTGGAAGAAGTTAAAATTGAAAATATCTTCTCGAAGACAAGGTAAGATGTTGGGTGTTATAGGCGGTGAGTTTACGCTTAAAAAGATTTTATCTATCCAATTGCAACCTATCAAGACTCTAAGCGTGATGCAATGCGCTCGTTGCTGGATGCATTATCTAGTGTTTCTCGTGGAGACAGGGGCATCTATTCAGATTATGATTAGACCAGCGCCTGAAAAATGGGCAGATGATTCAAATTCTCGTGCGGAATCAATTAGAAATAAAGGAAGTAAAGGTAAAAAGGCTGGGGTTGCTGTAGATTTAATGGAGGCTTTATGGAAACCACCTACGTATGGTTCAGGCGATAGTGGATCATCTCAACACCAGCTAACGAGTCTTGAACAAGAAGAGATTGAGGCTATTGAGAATAAAACCAAATATCCTGGATATGAGGTTTTGATTCGTGTTGTTGTTTCATCATCCACTTCAGCTAAAAGTCAAGCAATTTTGTCCGGCATTGTCTCGGCGTTTTCTCTTTTTGATTCGCCAAGATTTAACGGGTTTAAATTTAATATGACGCAAAAATGTCGATGATTTGAGTTACAGCTTATATCTTTCGATTTTTCCGCAAAATGCTAAAAGTGTAATTTTTGAATAGTGTTGAACTTTCTACAATTTTCCACTTACCGAATCGAAATGCTATTGCGACCGAAAAGGTTCAGCGTCAGAGGATAAAAACAAGTTGACAGCCCAACTGAAGTGATGGATGAAGGTCTGTTGTTGGGCGTAAATGAATATCGTGGAGTTGAAAAAGCAGATTCGATTAAGTAAAAAAATGATCGTCGCCGACATACTTATATTATTGGTCAGACTGGTATGGGTAAATCTAAATTACTTGAAAATTTAGCCTTTCAAGATATTATGAATGGTGATGGCTTTGCTTTTATTGATCCGCACGGTGATTCGGTTGAAGAGCTTCTCGGTATGATCCCAAAAGAGCGTCTTGATGATGTTATTTATTTTAATCCTGGCGATACCGATAATCCACTTGGTTTTAATATGTTTGAGGCTAAGGATGATTCTGAAAATGGATTTTATTATTGGTGAAACAAATTCGATGCTGAAATCACTTTATGATCCGGGTAATACTGGAATAGTTGGACCGCGAATGGAAAATATCGTACGTAATGCTGCGCTGTTACTAATGAGTGATCCTGAAGGAGGGACTTTTATGGATATTCCAAAGGTTCTAATTGATCCAGAGTTTACTAAACCAAAAATTAAGTATTTGCGAAATCAGCGCGCTATAGATTTTTGGACTAAAGAGTGGCCAGCGTCACAGAAATCAAATGATGCGGGTGAGCTTGTTTCTTGGGTTGTATCAAAGTGGGCGCCTTTTGAAAATGAATTATTGAGTAATATCCTTGGACAAACAAAGAGCTCGTTTAATATACGCGAAATTATGGATAATCGAAAAATTCTACTCGTAAACCTTTCTAAAGGTAAGATGGGGGAAGGCGCTGCAAAATTGTTAGGAATGGTTTTTGTGATGAAGTTTCAGGCTGCGGCTATGAGTCGAGTTAATATTCCTGAAGATGAGCGTAAAGATTTTTGCCTATATGTTGATGAGTTTCAGAACTTTGCGACAGATTCTTTCGAGTCTATTTTGTCTGAAGCTCGAAAATTCCGATTGAACTTGATTTTAGCTAACCAGTTTATGACACAGCTTAACGATAAGATTAAGGGTGCAGTAATGGGTAACGTGCCAAACAAATTAGTTGGTCGAATTGGGATAGACGATGCCGAAATTCTTCAAAAAGCATTTACTCCTACTTATGTTGCTGAAGACTTAATAAAGACGCCAAACTATAATGCTATTGCTACAGTACTAGTTAATGGGGTACCATCTTCGCCTTTTAATATGAAACTCTTACCTCCGCTCGGTAAATCAAATCCGCAGCTTAGGGATGCAATTAAGAAATATTCTGCTTCAAAATATGGTAGACCAAAAGAGATTGTAGCTGCAGAAATCCGTGAGCGGTTGGCTGTTAAAAAACCTGCTAATCCCGAGCCTTCAGGCTTGAAAGCTGAGCAGACGTCGCACCAAACTCAAATGGGACAGTCTTTTACGGATATTAACAATGACCAAGTTAATTCAATTAGGGATCAAGCTAGTTCTTTTAGCCGCAATAATTCTCCTGATATTATGTCGAATTCTCAGCAATTTGCCCAGAGGCAGTCTACAGAAAAAGTCATTTTTTTGGATGATTGGCTTCAAAGAAGAGAACAGATTAGACAGGGGTTGTATCTCAGGATAAAACTCCTCAATCTATTAATTCCGAGATAAAAGAAGAGCCCATAAAAGAAGCTAAATCTCAAAACACTAAATCAGATAATTTTTTTCTGTGCATGGAGAGTCTAATGATGAAGTCGTTTTTAAGATAAGGTAGTTTTAACCTTACTTCCGATTAATTTTTTATTTTATTGTATTTTTAATTAGCTTTACAATTCTTAAACCGATATAAAAACTACAGTTAGGATTAGAATTGAAATTTGATGAAACTCTAAACGAGTGTATTATTGATGTAAAAATACTATATAATAGATGATTATTGATGTGAAAAATTGATATTGCGAAAAGTTTTTGCTTCAAAAATAGATTAAATAGCCGATCTATTTTTCTCTGAAAATTCACTATTTCAGTATTGATCGAGTAGATTTTTTTCGAGGTTAGAGAGTTGATATTCTGTTTCTTGCAATAAGGCATCTATTTGTTTATCGGTTTCTTTTTTTCATTATGATTTCCTTCTAATTATTTGAATTTGCTTGAGTAATAAATTTGTTCTAAAGGTCGAAATTATAGAGGTAAATAGTAGTAAAGACAACAAACCAGATAACCATATTATCGGACATGTAAGTATCGAGTGAAGTTAATAATATCTAAAGTCCCTAAACGGTGAACAGGCAATTTTTTGAGAAGTTAAATTACCGAAGAATAAAGAAATTTGGCAATCGTAGCTATTTGAGTTGTTTTTGTTTTTGGCTTAATGCTGGAATGTGATTTTTGATTTTAATTACTATTTTGCGAACTTCTTCGCTTTTAGGCGGAATTTGAGTAGGGCTGAAACTAGAAAAAAATCATCCCTAATATGAAGATCCTTTTGAGGTAGTATTTCTGCGTACTCAAGAATATCGCTGGATTGAAATTCGAAATATGCAGTCTGTGCAGTGTCTGATATGTTTTTGGCTCTTAGTTCAACTAATATTTTCGGAATTTTTCTTGAGCTATATCTGGGGCGTAGACTAGTTTTGAGCTAAGTTGGATTTCGTTGGTGCTTTTCAATCTTTTACGATTGGTGAAGGCTTTGACCTTTGGTATAAAACTGAAAAAAAGACTCGAGAAGCATATCGAGAATAACGCAAAAAAATAATTAAAAAAATATCGGCAATTCTCCAGCGAAGTTTTTTTCTCGAAGTTCCTCTTCGTATTTAAGAAGCCTATCGCCTAGAGAAGGGCTGTATGCATAACCTAAAAATAATTTTTTTCTAAACATTTCACCTTAACCACAACCATTTTATCATAATTTTAACTAAAAATTAAGGTTTATTTGCGATTTTTTTAAAGAAATACGCTATAATTTAGGAGTATAAAAAGAGGTTAAAAGGATAAAGTACAGATCAGTCTGAAAATGTGAGGGAGTTGATGTCTAAGATAGAAGCTGAAAAAATATGATGGCTCACAAATCCAAGTTTTAGAAGGCTTGGAGCCAGTTCGTAAGCGTCCTGGGATGTATATTGGGTCTACTGGCTACGAAGGCGTTCATCATTTAATTAAAGAAATTGCTGATAACTCGATTGACGAAGCAATTGCTGGTTATGGAACGCAAGTTTTGGTGCGCATTTTGAACGATGGCGGAATTACAATCACTGATAACGGTCGAGGTATTCCAGTTGATATTCATCCGAAAAACTGGTAAGAGTACGCTTGAAACAGTTTTTAACTGTGCTTCATGCTGGTGGAAAAGTTTGGCGGCGGCGGTTATAAAGTTTCGAGCGGTTTGCACGGTGTTGGTTCGAGTGTAGTAAACGCGCTTTCTACGAAAAATGATTGCTGAAGTTGCTCGTGGTGGAAAGCTCTATCGAATTGAATTTGAACGTGGAGTTCCTACGACTCAACTAGAAAAATCTAGGTAAATCTCCGCGACCAGATGGTACAAGTATAACCTTTTATCCTGACCCAACTATCTTTAAAGAAACGGTCGAGTTTGATTATAAGTGGGTGGTGAATTATCTGCGACATCAAGCATATCTTACTAAAGGTGTCTATGTTCAAGTTGACGACGATCGAACCAAAAGAGCGTCAGGCGTTTTATTTTCGAAGGTGGTATTCAGAGTTATGTTAAACATTTAAATATCGGTAAAGAAGTCTTGAGCGATACGCCATTTTATGTAGAAAAAAACTGTTGAAGACTCGATGGTTGAGATTGCGATTCAATATAATGATACATACACAGAAAATGTTCAAGCATTTGCTAATAACGTCTTGAACCCTGATGGTGGAACTCATGTTGTTGGTTTTTCGTAGTTCTTTGACTCAGACGATTAAATGATTACGCTCGAGAAAAATAACTACTCAAAGAGAAAGAAGATAATCTTTCAGGAGATGATATTCGTGAAGGCTTTGACGGCGATTGTTCTTGTTAAATTACCGGATCCGCAATTTGAAGGACAGACTAAAAATAAGCTTGGTAATCCGGAAGTTCGTCGCTATGTCCAGCAGGTAATGAACGAATATTTTGGCTATTATCTTGATGAGAATCCGGCTGTAGCTAGAAGATTGTAAGTAAAGCCTTTATTGGCTGCTCGCGACGAAAAAGCAGCTCGTGCAGCACGCGAAAATGTTATTCGTAAAGGTGTGCTGGATGGTTTGAATCTGCCCGGTAAGTTGGCTGACTGTTCTTCGAAAAAACCAGAAGAATGCGAACTATATATCGTTGAGGGAGATTCGGCTGGTGGTTCAGCTAAGAGTGGTCGTGATTCTAGAACTCAAGCTATTTTACCGTTAAGGGTAAAGTCTTAAATACTGAGCGTGCCCGTTTAGATAAGATGCTGGCAAATAACGAAAATCGTCTCACTTATCAAAGGGCATGGGTGTTGGAATTGGTGATCAATTTGATATTTCTGGTTTGCGCTACCACCGAATTATTATCATGACCGATGCCGACGTTGATGGTAGCCATATTGCTACGCTTTTGATGACCTTTTTCTTCCGTTATATGCGAGAAGTTGTTGAAGGCGGCATATTTATTTAGCGAAACCACCATTATTCTTATTGAAGGGCGGTGGAAATAAGCACTACTATGTTTATAGTGACGAGGAGCGTGACGCTAAGATTAAAGAACTAATTGAAGAGCGCCGTGCTCGAGGAACTAATATCAAACCCTGAGGATGACGCTATTAAGCAAGCTGGCTTTGACTGGGTATTCAGCGATATAAAGGTCTTGGTGAAATGGATGCTACTCAACTTTGGGAAACTACTATGAATCCAGAAAATCGCGTACTTGTTCAGCTTAAACTTGAGGATGCCGAAAAAGCCGATGCTATCTTTTACTAAAGTTGATGGGTAGCGAAGTTGCGATGCGTAAAAGTTTTATTCAGACTAATGCAAAATATGTTAATCTTGAGGAATTGGACGTTTAATTATGGAAGATGAGAATAAAAAACCTCTTGAGGGTGAAATTATAGAACAGCAAAATCATTCAAAGCATCTTGAATTTCGGACAGTTGAAGATGTGATGGAAGATTCGTTCTTGCGTTATTCGATGAGCGTGATTATTGATCGTGCATTGCCTGACGTGCGTGACGGAATGAAGCCCGTTCATCGTCGAGTCCTTTATACGATGGGCGAAATGGGTGTTCGTCCAGGGTCAGCTTTTAAGAAATCAGCTCGTATCGTCGGTGATGTGATGGGTAAATACCACCCTCATGGTGATAGCTCAATTTATGATGCAATGGTTCGTTTGGCTCAAGATTGGAATATGCGTTATCCGCTTGTTGATGGACAAGGTAACTTTGGCTCACTTGATGGTGATCCGCCTGCTGCAATGCGCTATACTGAGGCTCGACTTGGTAGAGTTGGAGATATTCTGCTTGCCGATCTTGATAAAGACACAGTTGATTTTCGACCCTAACTATGACGGATCTGAGCAGAGCCTTCAGTTCTTCCTGCAAAATTACCAAACCCTACTTTTGAATGGTCAGATTGGTATTGCGGTTGGTATGGCAACCAGTATTCCTACGCATAATTTAGGCGAAATTGTTGATGCAACGATCGAGCTTATTGATAATCCAGAAGCTTCCCTCGAAGAGCTTATGAAATTCGTGAAGGGGCCAGATTTTTCCGACTGGAGCTATAGTTTATGGCGGTGCGCCTATGATACAGGCTTATCGAACTGGCCGTGGAAGCGTTACGATGCGAGCAGTTGCCGAGATTATTGAGACAAAACGTGGTCGTCATCAGATTGTAGTAACGAAATTCCTTATTCAGTAAATAAAGCTCTCTAATTGAAAAAAATTGCTGATTTAGTTAAGGAGAAAAAATCACTGCGATTGCTGATTTGCGCGACGAATCGGCTCGTGGTAATGTTCAGGGTAGTGATCGATCTCAAAAAGGATGCCTATCCTAAGAAGGTTCTTAACCAGCTTTTATAAATTGACACCGCTTCAATCTAATTTCCACTATAATATGCTTGCGCTTATTGATGGTGTGCAACCTCGAGTGCTTGGCTTGAAGGAAATGCTGTCGGAGTTTGTTAAACACCGCCAGATTGTTGTGCGTCGCCGAACAGAATTTGAGCTTAAAAAGCTAAAAGCGCGCGCATATTTTAGAAGGTTTGAAGATTGCGCTTGATCATATCGATGAAGTTATTGCTACAATCCGCGCTTCAAAGACTACGGATATTGCTGAAAAAGCATTGCGTGATAAATTCGGTTTGACGGAAATTCAAGCAAAAGCTATCCTTGCGATGCAACTTCGCCGATTGACTGGATTAGAGCGTGAGGGCTATCGAAGCTGAACTTGCCGCTCTCTTGAAAATTGATTGGCGAGCTTGAGCTATCCTTGCTGATGAAAAATGAAATCTTGCGAATTATTAAAGAAGAGCTCCTTGAAATGAAAGATAAGTATGGTGACGAGCGAAAGACACAGATTATCAATCATGAGCTTGGTAAATTCTCAGATGAAGAATTAATACCAGAAGAAGAGAGTGTAATTTTACTCACAACCGAAAATTACATAAAACGAACTTTATTGAACGAATATCGCCGTCAGCATCGTGGTGGAAAAAGGTAAGCGTGGATGACAACTAAGGAAAAAGATATTATCGATCAACTTGTTCCGCAAGCACTCATGACTGGTTGTTATTCTTTACTAACCGTGGTCGAGTGTTCCGTTTGAAAGCGTATGAAGTTCCGGCGGCTAGCCTACAAGCTAAAGGTGTAGCTGCAGTAAATCTTCTTCAACTTCAGCCAGAAGAGAAAATTACTTCAATCATTAAGCTGGAGCAAAATTCTAGTGATAAAGATTTCCTCTTTATGAGCGACGGTTAAGGGGACAGTTAGAAGACTGCACTAAAAGATTTTGCGAATATTCGAACAAATGGTCTGAAATGCGATAAATCTTGATGAAGGCGATGAACTTCGGTGGATCCAAAAACAGATGGTGAAAGTGATATCATTATTTCTACATCAGCTGGTCAAGCAGTTCGCTTCAATGAAGATGATGTACGCGCTATGGGGCGTGCTGCTCGAGGCGTTCGTGGAGTTCGCTTGCGACCAAATGATAGCGTTGTAGGAATGGATATCGTTACAGACTCTGATCAAAAATTGCTAGTTATTTCAGCGAACGGCTATGGCAAAATCAACTAAAGTTGCTAATTTTTGAAGTTAAACGGCGTGGAGGAATTGGCGTCAAAAGCCGCAATAGTTACATCAAAGACAGGCCCGATAGTTTCGGTCCAGACTTTGCCGAAAGAATCAACTGATGCACTGATGATTTCAACGGCTGGTCAAACTATAAGGGTTGCAATTAAAGATATACCAACTCTTGGCCGAACTACACAAGGTGTTAGAATTATGAAACTTTCTAATAATGATCTTGTTGCGAGCGTTGGGTTAATGGAAGAAAAGTCAAGAGGTAAAAATGCCATCGATTTTTAGTAATTTTTGTGATAGCGTGGCAATAACGCAAACTACTAAATATTTTTCTCGAGCTTAAAAATGATAGAAACGTTAAATTTCGTAGAGTAATTTCAGAAAGCGGTGGTATGCCCTAGTTCGCATAGTGCAGTGGTTATAGCGATAGCTACTTTCATTGGGCTTAAAGAGGGTGTACATTCGTCTATATTTGGTCTAGCTTTCATTTTTGCAATGATAGTAATATATGATTCTATGAAAGTTAGATTTTCTAATGGTAAACAAGGAGAGACTATCAATAGGATAATCGATGATAAAAATCTTAGCGTACCAAAGGTAAGAGTCGTTCGAGTCATACTCCTCTTGAAGTAGCAGTTGGTTCTACGATTGGGTTCTTACTAGGGTATTTTTCGTTCCTATTTGGTTTGTAGAATAAATAAAAATATGTGAGGTTCTATGTTTAGAATCTCACATATTTTTATTTTGTAAAAGTGTTTAAAAATAAAAAAATAAAAAGTTTTCAAAAAGTGTTGACATTTCAAAATCAATTATATATACTTAAATATAGTTCAGCGAAAGAAGTCGAAAGACTGATTGTAAAGTGGAGTTGAACTGATAATTTGACCTTTAACAATTTAGTTGTGCAAATTTATCGTCAGTCTATTTTTATAGATTATCAATTTGATAATTCTTTTTATGGAGAGTTTGATCCTGGCTCAGGATTAACGCTGGCGGCATGCCTAACACATGCAAGTCGAGCGGCAGCGAGTTTTACACTGAATTCTGGAAGCTTCTAGTATAAAGAGAAGATTTATTCAAGAATTTTTGTGTAAAAATGTCGACGAGCGGCGGACGGCTGAGTAACGCGTGGAATGTACCCCAAAGTGAGGGATAACGCATCGAAAAGGTGTGCTAATACCGCATATGGTCTTCGGATTAAAGCCTTCGGGCGCTTTGGGAACAGCCTGCGTCAGATTAGATAGTTGGTGAGGTAATGGCTCACCGAGTCGACGATCTGTAACTGGTTTGAGAGGATGATCAGTCAGACTGGAACTGAGACACGGTCCAGACTCCTACGGGAGGCAGCAGTGAGGAATCTTCCACAATGGGCGAAAGCCTGATGGAGCAACGCCGCGTGCAGGATGAAGGCCTTCGGGTTGTAAACTGCTTTTTATAAGTGATGATTATGACAGTAACTTATGAATAAGGATCGGCTAACTACGTGCCAGCAGCCGCGGTCATACGTAGGATCCGAGCGTTATCCGGAGTGACTGGGCGTAAAAAGAGTTGCGTAGGTGGTTCAATAAGCGAATAGTGAAGCTGGTGGCTCAACCATTCAGACTATTATTCGAACTGTTGAACTCGAGAGCAGAAGAGGTAGCTGGAATTTCTAGTGTAGGAGTGAAATCCGTAGATATTAGAAGGAACACCGATGGCGTAGGCAGGCTACTGGGCTGTTTCTGACACTGAGGCACGAAAGCGTGGGGAGCGAACCGGATTAGATACCCGGGTAGTCCACGCCGTAAACGATGGATACTAGCTGTTTGGGGTATCGACCCCTGGTAGCGAAGCTAACGCGTTAAAGTATCCCGCCTGTGAGTACGATCGCAAGATTAAAACATAAAGGAATTGACGGGGACCCGCACAAGCGGTGGATCATGTTCTTTAATTCGATGATAACCGATAAAACCTTACCAGGTCTTGACATCCTGGAATCTTTCAGAAATGAGAGAGTGCTTTTTGAGAGCCAAGTGACAGGTGATGCATGGCCGTCGTCAGCTCGTGTCGTGAGATGTTTGGTTAAGTCCATCAACGAGCGCAACCCTTGTCAGTAGTTGTATTTTTCTACTGAGACTGCTCCCGGTAACGGGGAGGAAGGAGGGATGACGTCAGGTCAGTATTTCCCTTACGTCCTGGGCTAGAAACGTGATACAATGGCTAGTACAATGCGCAGCGAAGCCGCGAGGTGAAGCAAATCGCATCAAAGCTAGTCCCAGTTCGGATTGTAGGCTGAAACTCGCCTGCATGAAGTCGGAATCGCTAGTAATCGCAGATCAGCATGCTGCGGTGAATACGTTCCCGGGTCTTGTACACCGCCCGTCAAACCATGAAAGTCACTAACACCCGAAGTCCGATTCGTCGGCCTAAGGTGGGAGGATGATTGAGGGTTAAGTCGTAACAAGGTATCCGTACCGGAAGGTGCGGATGGATTACCTCCTTTCTAGGGAGAGTTATGCCAAAGGTTCGAGAAATCAACCTTTGAAGCTAGGTCGGTCTTTTCGAAAGTTTCTGTAAATTTTACTTTCGAATTTAGCCTTCTAAAGGCAAGACTAAAATTTACCACAGACTGAGATAGATTGCACAACTAAATTGTTAAAATAAATAGCCCATTCGAGAGATTGGCTATTTTTGTCTATGTTAATAATTTTGATAAAATCTTATATGTTATAATTACAGATATAAATTTAAAAACGACAAGATAAATGGAAAAGAATAAAAGATAGAGATGGGCTAAAAATCAAAGCTATCTTCCTCTTGGGATATTATAACTGAGCAAGATAATTCTGATGAATCTATAATGCATAGAATTAAAAGTGAAGTTGTTGCTGATAAATTTGATTTCAGACATGAGCTATGATGTCATTTTTCAAATAAACAGGAAAAATGATAAATAACTTAGCTCACGGTAGGGATGAATGATCTTGAAAGCTGAGAATTTGATCTCCGACAAATCTAAATATCATGAATTATTGATGGGAATATAGACGGTGTAGATATCACTGCAGACAAAGATTTGATATGAATCTGTTCAACAGTACCAGCAGACGAATGTGCATCTTTAATGTTTTTTGCGAATTAACATAATTCATGGTGTTTCGTGATGGTAACGGTAGAAACATCATCGATGATGTCGGATCTAGTTTATAATGACTGGAGAATTGAGTGGCGAGAACTTTACTGGTCATTGTGGGTACATATAAGTCATGATTCGATAGTATTTGAATAAACTATATGTTTTAAATGGGTTTGAGGTGGCAAAAATGCTAGGTCGAGGGAAACTATGAGAACTAGATAAACGGTAAAAGAAAGTCGAAACATATTTATGACGATAGAACTTCTAAAGCATCAGCTTGTTCCCAAGCAAAACTAGAGACGGATTATGATTATACTATATAGATTAACAATCCTAAAGACTGCAGCGGTGAAAATGTAATTCGAATCATAATAGTTCTCTGCGCTGATATAGTGAAGAAGAAACAGCACGAATGATGACCTTCAGTCTAGGGATACAAATTATGCTAAACTTCAGATTATTGAGGACCTATATGTCGATCCTGATTGGTAGGATAAAATCACTGATAAAGATACGCAAAGCTGGTACTTAGTGTGATATAAGCGAAAGATTATCTTATGAAGTATAGCGATTTTAATAAGAATCAGAAAATAAATTTTAAAAAATCTCTTGCTTTTAATAATAAATAATATATAATAATAACTGTTCTTTAATAGGACAGGTTGGGGATATAGCTCAGTTGGCTGAGCACCTGCTTTGCAAAGCAGGGGTCCAGGGTTCGAGTCCCTGTATCTCCACCAAAGAAAGTTTTTAAATTGTAATTTGAAAATTTTCTCTGGGTTTTCCAGATATGGGGCGAGCAGGGCTTCGGTCCTGAGCGTTCCACCAATAAGGGCGATTAGCTCAGCTGGTTAGAGCGTCACTGATAATGACGAGGTCGGAGGTTCAAGTCCCTCATCGCCCACCAAGTAATTCCCGAAAGGGATTATTTTTATTTATTGACTTTTTATGTAATATATGCTATAATTATCACATAGTAAATAAAACAAAAATGGAAAATCTTAAGAAAAAAATTTGAAAAAGAGCAGATTGAAAATTATATCTCAAGAAGTTCCGCAAGAGATTAAGGATTTAAATCCGATTTATTCGCAGATTGATAAAATGCCAAAAGGTTGTGCTGTTATTGGTGGTGCGGCTCGAAGTTTAGCATTTATGATGATCAACCCTAAAAATCAAGAGTTAATTCCTGTTCGTGATATTGACGTTGCTTATTTTGAAGATGAGATTTCGCAGGAAGAGGCAGATGTATATGCAGAATATTTTTCGCCAGATGATTTTTCGCATGACCATGGAGCGCAGGAGATTTCAAACATTGAAGAGTATATGAATACTCGTGATTTTACGATGAATCAGGTTATATACAAGGACGGCAGATTGATTGCTTCTCGAGCAGCGATACGTGATATTTATAAAGGGATAATTAATCCATGCATGATCGCTATGGGGAAGATGACTGGGGCTATTTGGGATGAGAATAATTATATTTCAACGAGATTAGCTTTTGAAAGCGGTTCTTCAACAAAGCAGTTTTAAAAGAATATATCGATGATATTAAAATTAATGATAAAATCCGTAACGATCAATTTTATATTGATGATTTCTCTGTATATAACGGTTTTCAGCTAGCGCTCATGATTCAAAAATCTTTTGATTGGGGCGATGACTTTCCTGAGAAGTTCTTGCATAATTTAGTTAAATCTCAATTTTTTGAGAACGACCTAAGTTTTTGCTAGATAATAATGAGAATATTCGGGATGTATACGATATTATGACCGAAATTAAATGAAGATATCCTAAGATATCCGTTTGATTTTCGTGATGCTGCATTAAAATTCTATATGTCTGAAACTGACGATCGTAAATATGAAGCCGAAATGGGAAGATATGAGGAGTTTGAAGATAATTTCATGAAAAATCAGGGGTAAATTTCGAGGCAATATAAAAATTATAAAAATTACAAAAAGTCTTGAAAAAGCAAAACGAAATGGTGTATTATAGTATTCAGTTAAGCGAAAGTTCAGTAATGAACCTCTGGCGAGATAGATTTGATCAGTGGTTTTAATGTTTTTGCGGAAAAAAATAAATAAAACTATAAAAACTATTGACAAAAATCTCAATATAATACAATAGTAAAAGCTGTTGAGGGCAAATAAGTGAGTTTAAGAAGCTTATTAATTTGCTCTTAAAATGGGAGCGAGAAATTTAACAATTTGGTGATGTAAAAGAAGATAAAATTTTTAAGATTGACGGCAAGTATTGGTTATTACCAATTACTAGTTAAGTCAATGCATAGGTACTCAAGGGCACACAATGGATGCCTAGACGTATATTACCGATGAAGGACGTGGAAGACTGCGATAAAGCTTCGGGTAGCTGTCAACAAGCTTTTGATCCGGAGATTTCCGAATGGGAAACCCTAGCACGAGTCATGTCGTGTTGCTCTCAACTGAATACATAGGGTTGTGTGGTGGGAACCACCTGAACTGAAACATCTTAGTAGGGTGAGGAAGAAAATAAATAATGATTCTGGGAGTAGTGGCGAGCAGAAACTGGAAGAGCCCAAACCTTTTTAGGTTTCTACTTTGTAGATAAGCTGATGAGCGAATACTTAATAAGGGGTTGTGAAATTACATAAGACCAAGTCAGAATGCTTAACTTTGTTGAGTAGTCTGACTTGCGATAAAACTATCAACTTTTTAGTAAGGTAAGAAAATTTGCGTGGTTAGCAGAATAGTTTTGAATGACTAGCCAAAAAGAGCGTGAAAAGCCGTGTACGCAAAAACGACGCAGACCTTATATATGTTTTTCCGAGTAGGACGGGGGCACGAGAAACCCTGTTTGAATCCGGCTGGACCACCAGCCAAGGCTAAATATAATATACGATCGATAGTGAACTAGTACAGCGATGGAAAGGTGAAAAAGAACCCCGGGAGGTGAAATAGAACCTGAAATTGTGTGCCTACAAGGAGTCGGAGCAGTATTTGATACGGTGACGGCGTGCTTTTATAGAACGATCCAGCAGGTTAATTTCATGCACAAGGTTAAGTCAAATGACGGAGCCACAGTGAAAGCGAGCCTGAATAGGGCGAAATAAGTGTAGGGATTAGACCCGAAACCGGGTGACCTAACCATGAGCAGGTTGAAGCTGCGGTAACACGCAGTGAAGGACCGAACCAGTTTGCGCAGTAAAAAGCATTTGGATGACTTGTGGTTAGCGGTGAAATGCCAATCGAACTCGGAGATAGCTGGTTCTCCTCAGAAAATAGCTTTAGGGCTAGCGTCATGTAAAAATAGCCAACAGGGGTGAGAGCTCTGTAAACGACTGGGGCGGGCAACTGTACCCACCGTTAACAAACTACGAATACCGTTGGTGGTACCATGGCAGATTAGAACATCGAGGGCTAAGCTCGGTGCTCAAAAGGGAAACAGCCCAGACCATCATCTAAGGTCCCTAAATTAACACTAAGTGGGAAACAAGGTGAAATTTCTTAAACAGCGAGGATGTTGGCTTAGAAGCAGCCATTCATTTAAAGAGTGCGTAACAGCTCACTCGTCAAGAGATTTTGCGTGGAAAAATGTAACAGGGGCTAAAGTGTTATACCGAAGATATGGATTTCGTTATTCCTACGGGTTTAACGGAGTGGTAGAGAGCGTTCTATCGGCAGTGAAAGCTCAATCGTAAGGTTGGGTGGAGCGTTAGGGAAGTGAGAATGCTGGAATGAGTAACCATAAGAAAGGTGAGAATCCTTTCGGCCGTAAAAGCGAGGTTTCCAGGGCTACTGTAATAATCCCTGGGTTAGTCGGGCCTAAGCCGAGGCGTAGCAGCGTGAGGCGATGGACATCAGGTTAATATTCCTGAACCGGTTATAATTTGTATACTGTGTACGGTAGAAATTAGTCGAAGCGGATTATTGGTATATATCCGTCCAACTTAGCGGGAACGCAAAAAGGAGTGAAAAGTTAATCTACGGATTAACGATTTTGATGAAAAGTACTGGCTAGAAAAAGCAGATATACGCGTGGTTATAGCCGCCCGTACCGCAAACCAACACAGGTGCTCGAGTCGAGTAGACTCAGGCTTACGAGACCCTTCGCTGAGGAACTCGGCAAAACAGCGACCGTAACTTCGGGATAGGGTCTGCCTCCGCATCATTCGATGCGAGTCGTGTTCAAGCAATTAGGGTTAAGATTAATGGTATATATGAGTATCTTAAACTTCTTTACCGAGATAGAACAAGTCAAATAGGCAGCTTGGAACGCGGCAACCTCGTGTCAAACGATGCGGAGGCCGCAGCAAAAGAGCCCACGGAACTGTTTACCAAAAACACAGGTCTCTGCGAACACGAAAGTGGATGTATAGGGCTGACTCCTGCCCAGTGCTGGAAGGTTAAGGGAGTGCTTTACGGTGCGAACTGAAGCCCCAGTGAACGGCGGCAGTAACTATAACCGTCCTAAGGTAGCGAAATTCCTTGTCAGGTAGTTCTGACCCGCACGAATGGAGTAATCATGTGGGCACTGTCTCGGCGAAGGACTCGGTGAAAGTGCATTGGCGGTAAAGATGCCGTCTGTCCATGCCAGGACGAGAAGACCCCATGGAGCTTTACTACAGCTTTACATTGACACGGGTTACATCATGTGTAGCATAGGTGGGAGGCTTTGAAGCAGATACGCCAGTATTTGTGGAGCCACAGGTGAAATACCACCCTTGATGTAGTCTTTGTCTTACCATTGCCGTTATCCGGTAATGGGACCGATATAGGTGGGTAGTTTAACTGGGGCGGTTGCCTCCTAAAAGAGTAGCGGAGGCGTTCAAAGGTTGGCTAGCTTCGGATGGAAATCAAGTGATAGTGCATGCGCATAGCCAGCTTGACTGCGAGAATTACAATTCGACCAGAGTGGAAACACGGAACAAGTGACCCGCTGTAAGAACATTGTTCATTGAATGTGGGATCGACAGCGCACACGGATAAAAAGTTACCCTGGGGATAACAGGCTTATCGCGCCCAATAGTTCACATAGACGGCGCGGTTTGGCACCTCGATGTCGGCTCATCACATCCTGGAGGAGCACCTTCCAAAGGGTTCGGCTGTTCGCCGATTAAAGTGGTACGCGAGCTGGGTTCAGAACGTCGTGAGACAGTTCGGTTTATATCCGGCATGGACGTAGGATTCTTGAGAGATTTGTCTCTAGTACGAGGAGGACCGAGATGAACGAACCTCTGGTGTATCGATTGTGGCCACCTGCTGCAGTGTCGAGTAGCTATGTTCGGTTAAGATAAGCGCTGAAAGCATATTAAGCGCGAAACTGACTCAAGATTAGAATCCCATGAGGACACAGAAAGATGATCTGTTTGATAGGCGCAAGGTGTAAACCTGGTAACAGGCTAGCCGAAGCGTACTAATAGTCAATCGCCTTTTATGTCCATATTCACTGAAAATAATCTTGTATTATTGGCGTGAATATGGTGAGACTTAACTAGTATTTGGTGATTATCAAGTATAATCGCTGGTCAATCTAAAATCTTGGCATTACCAAATAATACCAAGGACATCGAAATGAGGTTTTGGCTCACCGCTTAGTGATTTGTGGCGAGTTGAAGCGCAAAACCTTTTTCGGTGCCCATGGCGCTAGAAACACCTGTTCTCATTCCGAACACAGAAGTTAAGCCCAGTAGCGGCGAGCATACTACGAAAGTGGGAAAATAGCACGGTGCCGAGATTATAAAAACTCCTCTAATCGGTGGAGTTTTTCGTTATTATTTTTAGACTTTTAAAAATACTGAGTGATATTAGTGTCATAACTTTATTTATATATTTCTATATTCAAATACTTCACCTAATTCAATAGGAAATATTTTTACTTTTTGGTTATATTTTTCGAATTTTTATTACTTTAATTCATTATATTTTTTCAAGAGAATTTCTATGTGAATAATATCTTCAAAAGGAATATCCTCTAAAGAACAATTTCAGTTTCGCTAAATATTTTTTTGGTAATTTTGCAATTTTATTTAGCTTTTTAATACCAAAATTACGGAAATTCTCTCTAATGTCAGAATATTTTTCAAAAGATTCCCATGTATTTTTACAAGTTTTATTTACTTTTTCCACTCCAAGATTTTTGAATTTATTTTATTTTTCTTTCTCCAACTGAGAATATTCATAAGTGAACATGGAGACAAATATTGTATATGCTAAAACATACATTTTTGTATAATGTCGCATCAATCCAAAAATACTATCGCCAAAACGAAAAGTTTTAGGATCCTTAAAATTATGATTATCTGCATAGCATCTAGCGATAATTCTTTTTTAGTTACTAGAGATATTGATTTCATACTTAATTTTTAGAATAAATAATTAAGTAGTTATCTTATCGGGTTTTTAATCCATTTTTAAAATATTATCAAAAATTGGTGTAATATTTCCAGTAGAGTTATACTCAAAGCCTCCAGTTCCGTGCCAGAATTTTACATTTATAATACTATTTTTATACTCTTCTAGCTCGTTTTTCGCTAAAAATTAGGCAAAGTTATTCAAAAGTTGATTTCGAAGCTCTAAAATCGCCTTTATTTTGTGTTTTATTTTTTTATTGATTTTGGTAAGAAAAATATACAAATCTGCTTAGGTAACTTACGATAAAACTCATTATTTATTCGAAAAAATCATAAGAAAAATTATAACATAAACAGATTATAAATAGAAAATATTACAATATAATAAAAAGCCCTTATATAAATATTGACAAAAAGCATAAGTTGTGCTATAATCTTAAACGTAATCAGTTAATAGATTAAAACAAAAGGAGATTAAATGGCTGGAACTAAAAGCTGGCGGAGCGAAGGCTGCCGCAACTAATAAAACTAAATACGGTAAAGATTTTTATTCACGAATTGGTCAAAAAGGTGGCAAAAACTGGAACAACTGGCGGTTTTGCCGCTAACCATGAGCTTGCTAAAATTGCTGGTCAAAAGGGTGGGACGCATTAGTCGTCGTGGACCTGCTAAAACTTCAATTACAATGATGGCTCAAGATTCTGAAGAGTCAGTGATTGAAGTGCGACGCTGCTAACTTAATTAAAGATATAGATATAAAAGAAAAATAGACTTTCCTAGGATGGTCTATTTTTGACTCGTCATAAAACTTTTGAATCAGGGAGTCATTTACAGTCCAAGTTGTTCCGCATGCGGGACATTTATAAGATAGATCACTTTTTGAAATCCGTTCACTGTGCAATTTGGGCATAAGCTGCGTTTATGGATCCAGTCTCGGTAAGTGTCGAGCTTTTGTTCAGATATATTTGAATCAAAAGCAGATTCCCGTATTGTGTAGCAAGGTTATTCTTAGTAAATTCCCAAAGCTTCCGTCTCCATTTGGAGTAACTCTATGTCAAGATTAAAAGTTTCATGGCCTAGTAGCGCATGAGCTAGCTCGTGAAGAATTAATAGATGAAAATGGGTAGATTCTGGATTGAAGAAAATCGTGTTTTTGCTTCGACCAATGAAAATCATCATTTTTCTTTAAAGATAAATTGCGGAAAAATCTTTGCGCAAAAGTTTTAACAAAATCTATATTCATACTAAACTTTTAGCGCCTTTTTATAAAAATTAAAAGTAGCTATAAATTACGGATTCTTGAGGTTTTCTGACTAAATTTTAGGCTTATGAAAGACTTTCAAAATCCTGCTAATAAAAGTTTTTAATACATTATTGTTTATCACAGTAGTCATTAATTCTATTTTACGATGAAAAAAATTTAAAAATTCAACCTTCGAAAAACTCTAAAGCTAGAACTTGACAAAACTGTTCAGGGGGTATAATCAAAATGCGATTTTTAATATTTTTAAAGGAGATATGTGAAGAACTTTAACTCATTTAATACTCAGCCAGAACCTTTGGAAAACAAACCAGATAGTTTTAACAATATAACATATGATAAAAGCAGGAACAAGTCTTGACAATATCGTTGGTGATCTTAGAGACTACCACAAAGAGATGAGCTTTATTGTTGCCCCTAATTCGCATAAAGATACTTTGCGACAAAGACTTTTGGATGAGGGAGTGCAAAACATGAGCCGATTTCATCTATATTAAAGATGGATAATGATAATTACATTGTTACATATGCTGGATATGGGTTTGGCTAAAACTAATAGAGATGGTAAAAGCGCAACTAGCAGATCTTATTGATATGAGTGATAAGGATGAAGACTTTTAATCCGTATAAAGGTCTTACTATTGGTCAACCAACCAACAGGGGTAATATTCCTTTAGCGCTAACTGTTTTCAATAGAGGAACTAGGTCAGTTGCTGATACTGAGTGATAATGTAGAGTATCTGAAATTCAAAAAAGGTTTGAGTCGGCAGATTATGGATTACTACGAAAATATGAAATAGGTCACGTATTAAAAAAATAGCCTTCAAAAACAAGGGCTATTTTTAGTTTTAATCTTGAAAAATCTTTTTATAATCTGTTAAAATAATAATCAATCTATTGAGCAGGTTAATCTTGACTATGCTCAAAGAAATACAATTAAGGAAGGAGTCTTAAAGACTAATGGCAACAGCCAAAAAAATAACAATGGACGAATTGTTGGCGTCTGCTCCAGAGAGCGCAAACCAACTAACACAAGGAGAAACTGTCGAAGGAGTCGTTCTATCGGTTCGTAAACATGAAATTCTAATCGACTTGGGCGCAAAAGGTGTTGGTTTTGTACCACGCCGAGAAGCGGGTCATTCTCGAAACCTAACTGAAGGAGAAGCCGTGACTGCAAGCGTTGTTGATGCAGAAATGGATAACGGAATGTCTCTTCTATCTCTTCGAAAAGCCGCTAAGGATCGTGGATGGGAAGAGGTTTCTGCTAAACTTGAATCGGGTGAGGTTATCGAAGTTATACCTTATGATGCTAATCGCGGAGGTTTACTTGTAGAGTATGAAGGAATTCGAGATTTTTGCCTGTTTCGCAGCTTTCAGCGGAACAGTACCCAGGTGTAGGTGCTAGTGACAAAGATGAAATTCTAAGTCGTTTGAATGCACTAATTGATAAGCCGATCTCAGTTCGAATTCTAGATGCTGATCGCAAAACTAATAAGTTAATTTTTAGCGAAAAAGAAGCCGTCAAAGATGGTCTTAATGAACGATTTGAAAGTCTCAAAATAGGTGACGATGTCGAAGGTATTGTAACTGGCGTTGTTGATTTCGGTGTTTTCGTGAATGTTGATGGAATTGAGGGATTGATTCATATTTCAGAAATTTCTTGGGAACGAGTAAGTGATCCAAAAGATTATGTGAAGATTGGCGACACTGTTAAGGCTAGAATTATATCAATTGACAAAGATCGCTTGAGTCTATCTATGAAACAGCTCACCGAAGATCCATGGCTAACCGAGGTTGAATATTTTAAGAAAGGGTCTAAAATCGAAGGTACTGTAACTCGAATTACTCCTTTTTGAGGGCTTTCGTGCAGATTTCTCCAGCGATAGAAGCACTTGTTCATGTTTCTGAGCTTGTAGCAAAAGGGAATGACGTAAATCCCAGAGAATGTATTCACTCTAAATGAACGAAAAGAGTTCGTAGTTATCGATATTGATAAAGAAGGCAGAAAAATTTCACTTAGCCTAACAAAATAATTCAAACAAATTTCTTGCGTTGAATACTCGAAAATCGGTTATTATAATCGGTTTTCGAAGTTCAGCGATGAAAATAAAACCAAAGGAGGTTGTATGAGTCAAAAGAAAATTGTTAATATTACGGATTCGATCACAGTTGATGAGCTTGCGGGCGCATTAAATTTACCTGTTACAAACCCTAATTGGCGAACTATTTAAAAATGGTATTATGGCAACAATCAATCAGCGAATTGATTTTGAGACTGCCACAATTATTATCGAAGAACTCGGTCTTGAGGATGTTGAACTTCATAAAAAGGAAAAGGCTGATGCGATTACTTCTCGGATAAATAAAATTCACGAAGTTTCTGAAAACGCTAAACCTCGTCCACCGATTGTCGCAGTGATGGGTCATGTTGATCATGGAAAAACTACACTTTTGGATACGATTCTTGATACAAAAACTGTCTCCGGAGAGGCTGGTGGAATTACGCAACATATTTCCGCTTATCAGACAGAACGAAAAGGGCGTAAAAATCACACTTCTTGACACGCCTGGTCACGAGGCTTTCGCCGCCCTTCGTCAGCACGGAGCAACGCTTACGGATGTTGTGATTATTGTCGTTGCTGCAGATGATGGTGTAAACCGCAAACTATCGAAGCAATTCGTTTTGCGCAGAATGCTAACGCAAAAATCGTTGTAGCGATTAATAAGATGGATAAGGAAACTGCTAATCCTGAACTCGTAAAAGGTCAACTTGCCGAACGTGGTTTAATGCCTCGAAGAATGGGGCGGTGAAGTTGTGATGGTTCCGATTTCGGCGAAAACTGGTTCTGGAATTGATGAATTACTTGATATGGTTCTTCTGACTGCTGACATGGAGGAACTTCGAGCTGATGTTGGCATTCCGGCTGAAGGCTTAGTGATTGAATCGCATATGGAAGTTGGAAAAGGTTCTGTTGTCTCTCTACTGGTAGAACAAGGCGATATTAAACAAGGTGATTTTTGATTGCTGGGACGACTTATGGTAAAGTTCGAACAGCTTAGTGACTACAAAGGTAAAAGCATTAAAAAAAGCCGGTCCTTCGACTCTATCACTGTGACAGGGTTTAAGGAACTGCCTCAGTTTGGAGATGTATTTAAAATTGTTAAAAATGAAAAATCAGCTCGCAATCTAGCGCAACAAGCTAAAATAGAAGCTGATAAAAATGCTGCCACGGCCAATGTGACCGGTGCTGATCTATTAAAAATGATGAATCAAAAACACGATGCAGAAGATTTTAATATTGTGATCAAAAGCTGATGTTCAGGGATCTCTAACTTCTGTTTCTGATAGTTTGCGCTTAATTGAGACTGATGGAGAAGTGAATCTGAATATCGTAAAATCTGGAATTGGAAACATTACTGAGAATGATATTCGACTTGCTAGTGCCGATAAAAATGCGATTATTTATGGCTTTTAATGTGGAGTTACCGCCAACTATTATCGCTACTCGTGATCGGGTGGAAGTTCGAATTTATAAAGGTGATCTATGAACTTCTTGACGATGCTCGTGCTGAGATGGAAAAACTTCTTGCACCAGAAGTCGTTGAGACTGAAATTGGATCACTAGAAGTCAAAAGGCGTTTTTCCGTACAATGAAAGAGGAAATTATCGCTGGCGGTGAAGTAAAAATGGTCGCATCTATGCTGGGTTGCTTGCTCGAGTGATTCGTAAAAAGGAACAGATTTGCTGAAGTTGAAGTTTCAAGTGTTCAGCGTCAACAGCAGAAGCTAAAGATGTCGTTGAAGGTGAGATGTGTGGTCTTTCGCTTAAAACTAAAAAGAAAATCCAACTCGAAATTGGTGATAAGCTTGAATTTTTCACTCGTGAAGTTGTAGCTCGTAAGCTAAAAGGCTAGTAGTTATGAATATTTATAGAGCTTATTATAAGGATAAGCTCTATTGACTTTTGGATTGTTATGGTATAGTTTTTAAAGATGGAAAAACCAAAAAAATAAACAATTATAATTCGCTAGAAAATATTGATGAGAACCGAGAAAAATTCGTTTCAGGAATTTAACAAAAAGTTGTGAATTTAGACTTTCTCGAAAAACAGTGATAATGCTTTCAAAGATGACAAAAGAATCTTGCGAATGGTAAAGAGTTGATATCTATACCGTTTCATAAAGGTGATTTTAATTTACTCGTCTCATCACCTTTTTGGTTTTTATGAATCAAGGGATTTTGATATTCAAAGTAAATTCTTCGGCGATCAGGAAAATATTATCAAAAAGCTTCAAAAATGAGCTTTGATGAAATGCGTCAAGAATTTGGTTTTGAGAATAATTATATTTCAACTTCTTTTCATATCAAATGAAAACTTTAAATCTCTTAATTGGGGCTTTGTAGCCCTTGGAGTTTTAGCTATTCTCAGATTGAACCTAATGATATTATTAATGGTGGTGCAAGTGATCAGTGGACGTCTGGTGAAAAACTCTTTCGTGGTGAGATAAGTGAGATTAGCTCTTATTTATATAATGATTTACACTTTGATGACTAAATTATAATGAAATTGCGCTTTGGCGTTACGAGGATATAGGAAAATTCTCAGCCGCGAAAACCTGATTTTATTGTAACCGGTGCATATACGACTGATAAATTTAAAAGCAAGAACATTGATCTAGCCGCTCAAGCTGCAGCGGTTTAATGTTCCGGTGATTATTTTCGATGAAGAAAGTTTCACTGATCAAAAATATCGAAATTGACTCGATGATGGAGAAACATTTAAATGGCGAAATTTTCGAATATGGATTTTTTGAATTTTTACCTTCGCGGTGCTGCAAAGTTTTGATTTAAACTATCCTACCGAGCGAAATTATATGCTAACGAAGTCTATCAGGCTCACCTTAATAATATTGGCGAGATTATGAAAAATTTACGCCATAATTCAGACTTTAAAAACGAAAAATCAAGCGAAAAACTTATTTGAAAATCTACAAAATATTCGAGATATTTATCTAAAACGGGATGCGGTAATTCAGTCCTGGGTGATGCTTTTTATTTCTAAAGCTGGACTTACGAAGGACTTTTTGCTGATGGATTTTTCGATTAATAATAGGGAAATGAAGAACTTGAATATGTTATATCGGAGGCTGATCGTAATTTGCGTCGAGATGTTTGAAATTGAAAAAGAAGTTCTTGAAAACATGGTAGTAAATAAGTTTGATATCCCACAGGGGATTGAAAGAATTTCTATCGGTCAATAAACCGAAATATTATAATCGTTTGAGTGGTAGGGAGAGTTAATTTGAAGATGAATCTATTCAGGTTAATCTTCCCGATATGAAACTTACTTTAGGTGAAAGGCGTCTAATTTCATTAAAAATCTATCCATATAACTGAAGAGGAAATTGAAGATTTGAAAAACTTTTTGCAAAAATTGAAAAATAATTATGCTTGTGGTAAAATTGGTATAACTAAACAAGGAAAAGCAATGTTTGAATTAGACGAGAAATTTTTCGAAGAAATTGGGCTAAAATAGAATGCCTGTGAATGAGCAAGAAGAGTTTCACACACATTCAGAAGAATTGAAGTGCGTGTGGGTGAGAGAGTTTCTGACGGTATGTCGCCAGAGAAGCTAGATGAATTTGAGGCGATTATTGATGAAAATTCAGATTTTATTCAGAATTGGGTTTTTAATGAATGCACCTGACTATAAAAACAGATGAAATTTATCAAACTTTTCGTTGCACAGAATAACGGTCAGAAAAGTGCAGAGATTATGAATGAGTATGCAGCTATGAAAGTGAGCTTCAGGTCAATCGTCCAGACTTTTGCACGAAATTATTGAAACTGTGATGAATGAAATGAAGGTGAGCTTCATGCAAAATATCAATAAGATTATTGGCTAAAGTAAAATAAAAATAGCTTCTAAAAATGAAAGCTGGTATTTTTATTTTTTTCAGATAACCATTTATGAAGCTCTCTGCGGTAGTTTCTTTGCCTGTTGGTGTAATTAGCGTTTTTATGTTTAGAAACAGCTCCATCAGCAAATTTAAGCGTTAGAGGAGATTTTTCATGTCATGGTCTAAGACTTCATAGTTTTATTATGATAGTGCGCTCGTCAATTGTAATTTTACTTTTAGGAAAGATTTCGTAAAGCTCGGTGTGTTCGGCTTGTATAGCGGTTTGCATTTTCTGGTCGTAAAATCAGAGTCGATAAAGGAGCTGGCAATATTCAGCCTGTGAGTTGTCTTGTTTCTGCACCTTCATCTCACCAGAAACTAATCTTTGGCAAATCTCGCACCACATTTTCAGCGCCAATTTTACCGCAAATTTCATAAAAAGCTCACTGGCAGTTTCTGTTTTTCGAAAAGTTTAATTTCTTCTTGCGAATAAACATCGCCAGCATCCATTTCTTTTTGAGGAGTTTCATTATCGAAACGCCAGTTTGAGTCGCCATTTAAGATTGCGCTCTCAATTGGAAAAGCAGCCCGCGGTATTTTAGTAAAAAGTGAGAGGATGGACATTTCACTATTGCGGGCGTAAAGATCAATGATTTCTTGCGGAATGATTCGAATGAAACCAAGCACCCACTGGATTTTCGAAAGTTTTTACACAAAATCAACAATTTCATTCATTTTTGCGGTTGGAGAACAGGAATTTTAAACTTTTTCATAATTTGTTTAACTTTAGTGATTGAAGTTTTTGACCGCGACCTTTTTGGAGTCTGGGTTTTGAGTGATAATTCCAGCAATTTCAAAATTTTCATCAATTAAGTGGAGCAGAACGCCCGAAAAATCTTCCATACCAAAAAGAAAATTATAGGATTTTTCATCATAAAATCCTCCCATAAAGTCTGAGTTGTTCTCGATATCTTTCATAGGGGATCTAATGGTTTGGTAATTCACCATCTTTCGTCTAAGCGATAAAACGCGTCTTTTTGTCGCGGATGTGGTCGATAAAGAGAACACCGTTTGTATGATCAATTTCATGCTGAAGAACACGAGCTAAGAAACCTTCTGCTTTTGATTCGAACTCTCATTGCCAGTAGATATCAAGCGCTTTAACGCGAACTTTTTCGAAAAGCTCGCGGAACTTTACCATAAATTCCTTTAATTGAAAGGCAAGCCCTCAAAATCGTCTGTCGGTTTTTCCTTCAAATTTTGTAATTTCGGGATTGATTAAAGCGGTGAATTCTTTGTTTATTATGTCATCTAAATCGCTTCGAACAATAATGATTTTAGTAGAGTTTGTTAATTTGTGGTGCAGCAATTGCGGCTGAAATTTCATGAGGGGTGGGCGTTCTCCCAATCGAGGCTGGCATCAATCATATCTTGTACAATTTAGCAACTTTCATCCGTGATAACATGCAACGCGTTCGCATTTTTGCCTATTCTGGTTGGGTAAGGGTTATGATATCTTCTTTTTCATTAAGGTCGATTATAACATTTTTGTATGATAAAACTCAAAATAGATTGACAGGGTCTACCTGTGGTGCAGTATACTTGATGGTGGAAGTCTGAATTGGCGCGGATTTCTCAGTGGTGACCGCGCGCTCTGCACCTTAAAGAAAGAGGTGGCTACTATGCCTGTGTAGTAGCCATATGCTAATACGCCAGATAATTTTGGCAATGTGGTGAGGAGCTATGGCGGGGGCAACTCATGCGTCAGATTCTAATGGTGATCCGGTAGCTTTTGCTATAGACAGCAGTGGCGGAACTTATATTTCTGCTGGTCGTGTGAACTCTCTGGCGATGGGGGCTATAGGAATGATGGTTCTAAGGGGCATGATCACTATAAAGCGGATGGATCTTCCGATTTTGGAAATAACCATAATGGAGATCGTAGTCGTTGTCGCTTCGGTATTCTTACGGCGAGCTGATATGAGTTCGTCAATATATGAAAGGTTTATTATGGAAAAGTATTCAAAATTCATCCTAAAGTTTCTTAAAAACTAAAGTGGCAGATTTTATTCTTTGTGTTTACTTGCAATGGTTTATTTTGAGAATGACGATTTTGAAATGATTAATTTCTCGATAAAAGTATTATGGCAAAATGATTACAGATGGTTATGGATGTTTTCAAATTCAAAAATAAATTTCCTTAAGTATTGTTGAGTTTGGCGAGTTTATTGGATTTTTAAATGAAGATGTTCAGAAAATTAAAATGGCAAAGAAAACTAAAGAAGAAATTCAGCATATCAATGTGGCATTATTTTTCAAGAAAATATCCTGAGAGCTAAATAAGTCCTGAATCCAAATCAACTCATGTGGTGTTTTCCTCGAAAATTCGCGCGGATATCTAAAAGTGGCGCGCGTTTTTGCTGATGATAATTTGACGATAAGTCCCATAACTCGTTCATAAAAAGCTGGTGTTGGTCCCAAAGATTTGAACTTTACCTTTGAATTTTTCACGAATTGCTTTAGCTTCTTTTGTGCATTTAAAATCGCTGATTTTTCAGTTTTATAAACATAGTTAATTTGAGAAGATAAACAAAAGTGGAAAATTTTTCTTTCTGACGTTTTCTATTTCAAAATTATACCAGTATAGTTTTGTGTTCAAACTTTTATAGATAGAGCATCGGGCTGAAAAGTGCTGTACTACTATCATTGTATCAGTCAGTGTCATGACCACGACCTCGACTTGCGATTAACTGGAAAGTTTCGCTCACTGAGGTAAAATCTGGTAGCTAAACCAGCATCCGCTTGAATAATGCCTCTCGGTCTTGGAGTTTTCGGAAGATCTAATCCTTTGGCGATAACGCGTGCCAATTATAATTTCAATTCGCTTGAGACTATTTCTCGGTATACATTTTTCAACTGTTTTATTAGAATCTGAATCAGCATCAAAACGTGCAATTTTTGTTGATTTGAAATAACGCGAACTTCCTCCTCGATCATTTTTGTGCCAATCCTTTGTGGATAATTTCAGGTTCGCATACAATCAGGGCATGAGAGCGGTATCGCTATAACCACAAATATAGCCGTAATCTTATGCTTATCTGTATGTAAAAGTTAGGGGCAGAAACAATTTGGACATAATGCTTGCCAGCCGCAATTATGACACATTGTTATTGATGCGCTTCACGTCGATTGTGATAGAGTAGGACTTGTTTATTTTCAACTTTAGAGTTTGGTTTATTTCGCTTAAAAGTTCTTTTGATAGAAAGCGATGGTTGTGAGAAGATTTTTAGCTAAATCAATTATTGAAACTTTTGGTGGTCTAAAACATTTTTTAGCAAGTTCAGTTAGTTTTATAATTTCGTTTCGCCATTTTGCTGAAATTTCTGCTAGAAAGTAATCTTCAACTACAAGGTGTTGCTGATCCTAAAATTACTAAAATTAAAATATGACGCTAAAAACTACTAACTCGTAGGGCAGAGTATTTTTGGCGTTGTTCTTGTTTAAAAGCTTGGCTCGTAGAGCTTCATCGATTATGATTAATCCAGATTGACCGGAGCGAAAGGTGCTAGGCCGCACCATAATAATTTGCGGATCGGTATCGTTTTAGTATTTTTAACCAAGTCTTATGTCGCTCAATTCGGTTTGTCGTGAGTGTATAACTTTTATATTCGTGAAAGTGGCTTCTAAAATTTTGCAACTAATTGAGATGTTGGTGAATTTCTGGTATAAGAATAATTGCTGATTTGTTATTTTTAAAAGTCTCTTTTACTTGGTTTATATAGATTGAGGTTTTGCCCGATCCTGTAATTCCGTGAAAAACGTTCCACTATGTATTTTATTTAGTTTTTATAGCATTTTGCTGCTGTTCTGTGTATGAAAATTTGAACGGTTTTTGCAGTTGTATCTGTTTCAGTGGTTTCATGTGAGACGACGTGATTTTTGAACTCCAGTGGGTAAAATTCCGCTCAGGACTTGTGATAAGTGTGTTGCGTAATGTTGACTTATCCATTCAGATGCTTTTATTAGATGATCTAGGATTGGTTGGTTCGAAAATGACTCTTTTGAACTTTGCAGGTTTCAAAATTTGGTTTTCTACAGTTTTCAAACTATACCAGTATGTTGCCAATTGGAATTTCGACAATTTGACCCCTCTGAAGTTTATATCGGATGAATAAGTAAAAACTTCGTTCTCGTACGAATAATTTTAAGCGGAGCGATTTCGTGTCGTTTTCCATCTATTTATTATGTATAATAAAAATATGTATTTTTAATCGACTCAGCAGGGAATCTTTTGTGGAACAACTTTTCGAAAAATATCGCTTTTGAAAGATTGTACTGTTATCGCTTTGAATGAGGGCAGTGTTTTGGTTGGTGAACCTTTGCAGCGTCTTGATAGCTGCTCAATCTGCTTTTGAGCGAAGAAGTTGAACTTTGCCGGCGAGAACTTAATTAGGGCAGTGTTTTCGCGAGAATGGTAATTTCGTGCGTAATTCCTTTTTATGACGAGATACTGAATTTGAAGGGTGTATGTCGCATGAAAGCTGGCTCTTTCGAAAAGACCCAATTTGAAATTTCAGAAAAATTAATCTCAGCAATTGGCGATGGCGGGACGATATCTCTAGACCTGCTTAGGAATCGCAATATTATTTGCAGTGAGTGATGGTTTTGCTGAAAAGGCTACGCTTGACGTTGTGCTGGATTTTTAAAACCGATTGATTGCAGAAACTTATTGCAGCTCGAGTTGCAAGTGTTGAGGCTATGTGATCGGCTGCATATTTCTGCAGATGACTCACATTCTTGACGTCAAACGTTATTTTGGCGCGAATCATTATTAGATGAGAACGAGCTTCCTTCTCGTAGAGAGGTTGTTAAAATAAACGAAAATCATTTTAAATTGGCGTTAAATTGCTTTTCGAGCTTATTTTTGTAAAATAAATTTAAGAGGTTAAAAATGGTGGGATTTTGGATATTTTTGTTACATCACGAGTTAAAGCGATTGTCGTATTTTTGTAACATCCTGCTATCAAGATGCATATACGAAGACATGAAACTTCTTAAAAGAGGATCAGAAATATTCAGCGTGAAACCAATAAACTTGAAAAAGCTGGATTTTATCAGTGAAGAGAAAATACATTATCTTTTTCAGATACGGTTCTTTCTGTTTGAAAGAATTGCACATCGATGTTATGAAGGTTCGTGCGCAACAGACTGTTTCGCGAAAATCCTCGTTTTTGAATAATTCTGTTAAGAGGTAATAAGATGTCGCTTTCCATGGGCAAGAATTATCAGACAATTTTAGAATCGTGGAGTTTTGAAGAGAATCGTGAGCTTTTCTGAACCCAGATTACAACAATCAACGATCCTTTTTGTTGCCCGATATGGAAAAAGCGGTTGAACGACTTTGCGGGCGTATAAAAACAGAAAAAATTACTGTATATGGTGATTATGATGTTGATGAGTTTCGGCTTCAACTATTATTTTGGATGCTTTTGAAAATTTGGCTTCAAAATATCGATTACTTTTGCGGATCGCTTTAAAGATGGCTATGGAATGAGCGAGCGAGGTGTAGAGTGATCGCTGAGCGTGGAACTAATCTAATTTTAACAGTTGACTGTGGAAGTTTGAATCATGCTGAAAGTTGATTTTGCGAAAGGTTTGGGTGATACGATTGTGACCGATCACCATAATATTGCTGAAGTGCAACCCGAATGCGGTGGCGGTTGTAAATCCTCGCCGGCCAGAAAATCAATATCCTCAAGCTGAAAATTGCAGGTGTTGGTGTAACTTTTAAATTGATCCAAGCTCTACAAACCAGACTTGACGGCTTACCCACTTGTGAAGAAATAGCTTCTTGATATGGTGGCGCTGGTACGGTTTGTGATATTATACAGCAAACTGTGAAAACGTCAAGAATACTTTTTGGGGCTTGAAAGTAATGGAGAAAACTCGGCGTAATGGTCTCAAGTCAATGCTAGCTTATGCTGGAATTAACAAACCAAATAGTTCTACCTTGGTTTTTGTTCTGGGGCCATGGATTAACTCAGCTGGTCGGCTTGAAACGGCAGAAAAAGGCCTTGGAGCTAATGATAGAAAAAGATAGTTTAAAGCGCTAGAAGGCTAAATATCTAGATGATTTAAAATACGACGTAAAAAATTCAACATGAAGCGCTCCGACATTGCAATTCAAAAAGCTAGGATTTTCGAAAATGACAAAGTTCTAGTTATTGCTGACGAAAATTTCAACGATGGTATTGTGGTATTGGCGTCGGGTTTGATGGAAAAATTTAAAAAGCCAGTTTTTGTTATTTCAGATTGATGGTGAAATTGCGAAAAGGGTCGGCGCGTAGTTTTGGTGAGTTTTCGGCTAGTCAAGCCGTCGATAAAGCGCGCGAAATCATTATTAAGGGGCGGTGGTCGCGATGCTGCAGCCAGCGTGACTCTGTAACCTCGAAAGAATTGATTGATTTTCCGGAAAATCGTTAATCAATTTTGCAATTCGCTCAATCTTAAAGTCAGCTCAAAATATCTTTTTACCGAAAGTGGATATTCAGCTTGAAGATTTTTCACCAATTTCATTGGAGCTTTTCCGAAAAGATTGTAGCGCTTGAGCACGTTTGGAAAGGAAATGAAGAACTAGACTTTCGAAATTAAAAAGTGCGAGTTATGGATCGGCAGAAATGGGTGACAAAAACAGCATTTAAAACTAACGACTGATGCGAGAATGAAATTAAGATGCTAAAATTTAATGCTCCAGAAAATTTTTGCAAAATTAGTGAAAAGAAATTGACGTGGTTTTTCGCTCAGCCGAACGAATGGCAAGGGCATATCGAAGGCATATTTTACATTTGGAAAGGAAGAAGGTGTATAATTAACTTATGACTAAAATTCATGTGAATATGATGGGATTCAGCGGACAAAGTTGCTGGCCAAAAGGTGTTGCGGCGCTTATGCTGAACTAATGAGATCTTCTTAAAATCGAGCTAAAAGTGAGTGAAAAATTACTAAAACACTTCGTGCGAAAAACCCAGATATTACACATTTCACACTATTATTGTTTTATCTAGCTACAGTTTAAAAATATACTGATGTTGGAATCGGCTATGTTCACTTTAATTCCTGACACTCTTGATGGTAGTTTTAGATACTTCAACAATTGCCGATTGTATATCTGATCAAATTTTATGATAAAATGGATCATTTGAGTGGTTGTGAATCCAGATTTTAAAGAGGAATTAGTTAAAATTCAGTATCGACAAAGGAAAAATAACTTATATTCCGAATTTTGTTGCAAAAGATAAATGGTCGCCTTTGGGTAAGAAAAGAACGAGAAATTTCGAAAATTACAAGGTTGGAGATGAAATTGGGTTTTGGAGTTTGGTCAGTTCAGCAGAAAAGGCGTGATGATTTTTGTAAAATTAGCGAAGAATAATCCCGATATTAAATTTGTTTGGGCTGGCGGTTTTCGTTTGGAAAGAAATTACCAGCGGCTACGAAAACGTTATATATAGTTGAAACCCATAAATTTGAAATAGGAATTGTTCGCATGAAGAGATTCGAAAATTTTATGGGAGTTGTGATCTGTTTCTTCTACCGAGTTATGCTGAACTTTTCCCGATGTCTATTCTAGAAGCAGCCAGTTGTGGTGATGGTAATACTACGAGATTTAGATTTATATAAAATATTCTTGAGGAAAAATATCTTTGCTGGTAAAGATTTTGAAGAGATGAATAAGATAGTATTAAAAGATATTTCGAAAAATCCAGAAAGAAATTAAAAAGGAATTTAAAAGCGAAGTCGAAGAAATTTCAGATTATTATTCGGAAGATAGACTATTAAAATTTGGATTGATTTTATCGAGAACAGGCAAAATTAAAATAATTTTTAATCAAAATTATCCAAAATTGATCAATTTTATTTCTTCTTGCTTTTTAAAAACTTTGGTAAAATGATAACTAGTATGAGTATTAGTGTAACAAGGAAAGACCAGAAAAGAAAGCTAACGAAAATATTATTCGTCCTTTAATCGAAAAAGTTCTACAAAGTGGAGTTTTGAGGCAAGCTAAAAGCGTCTATGCGATTTTCCGAAAACCAATTAGTAAGAGCGAACGTCGTAAAAAGCTATTATTCGCAACCAGCAGCTGACTATGAAAGATGCGACTTGGAATTCGCTAAAATCACAAAATTGTCGGTCGCAAAGCCAAAACTTTTTGTTTTCTAAGGAATGGGAGAATATGGGTTAAAAAGATAAAAATAAATGCGATTTAAAAACAGCAATGCTAGCGCGCAATAATTTTGAGACTACAGTTTTCGTGGGCTTAGCAGCAATTTTAAATGAAGAAGTTAAACTTGGCAAGCGTGAATTTGGACTTACGGACGCTGAAATCGAGGCATTGATTGCGCGAAGTTAAAAGAGAGAAAGGGCTGCAGCTGCTCTCTTTAATGGACGAAAAAACGCTCAAAATGAATTAAAAAGAAGCTGAAATTCTTTCAAAATATTTACGCAGAAATGATTGAAGATGAAATTCGATTAGCTGTTCAGGAAGAAATCACTCCAGCTAGAAGAAAAATCTCCAAAGTTTATGGGAGCAGTTATTGGTGAGCTGAAAAACTAGATTTGGAACTTCGGTCGATGGAGCGATACTAGCAAAAATCGTGAAAAGAAAAATTAAAATAATCATAAAAACCTATTGCTTTTTGACGGCTCTTACTATATAATTAGGAAGTATTTGGTTTTGCCACCTTAGCTCAACTGGTTAGAGCAGCTGTTTTGTAAACTAACAGCCTTCGGTTCGAATCCGAAAAGGTGGCTCCAGATTATGAAAATTGCTGGGGTAGTGAAGCGGTCAAACACAACAGACTGTAAATCTGTCGGCAGATGCCTTCGAAAGTTCGAATCTTTCCCCCAGCACCAGAAATTATCCAAAAATCGGCTCTTGCAGGGTCGATGGATTAACATGACAATTAAAACTAAGCATGCTATAATACAGAAGCATAGATTAAACAAGACAAAAAGAAAAACAAAATATTATGGAAAAATTTAAGATAAACAGATTTAATAGTGAGTCTCAAAAACTCTTTCGTTAGAGCATCTAAATCATCGAAGTCACATTTCTGAGGAGCGGCTTCAAGGTGCTAAAGGCCCATGAAGCGACTAAGGATCGCGCGCAAAGAGATGCTAAAAAATTTATGAACATAGGTTGGCGGAGCGACAATACGGTCGAAGCTAAGGTGATATTTTAGATTGGACTATCTGGACAGAGATGGTTCTGGTATGTGGTCACAAACAAGAGATCAGTGATGAAATATTGTTGTTATCGCATTGTCGGGCTAGAATTTGCTAGCTATAGAGGTCAGATTGGTTTATAGATGCGTACTGAGCCACACGCAAACACGGGCTCCAGCGTGTAGAAATATTGCAGTCAGGTTTAAAGGGGTCGCCTCGAAAGCGTATCATTTGGACAGAAAGTATCAAATGTATTGAAGGCTGTGAGGATTACAAGCAGCTTGAAAATATAAAAGTCAAGTAAAAGCTTGGCACTGTTTACTTATGCTAATAGTAAAATCTAGACATAAATTATAAAAATAAAAATAAAAGAAAAGGATCAGCAGTAATGTCAAGAATAGACGATCAAAGTTTATTCATAACCATAAACAGGGTCCTAAAACCTAGAAACGAATGGGATGATTTGCATCGTTTAGGTGATACATCTTGGGATAGTTGAGTCTGAATGATAAGCTAAAGCTAGATAGTCTCACTCGACCTGGACCAAAAACCAATTAAAGATTAGGGAGCCTATTAAGACAGAGTTCGAAAATAATGAAGTAGATCTATATTCAATTGGCAGTGATGAGTTCTTGGAGAATGGATACAATCAAAGAATAAAGCTCCAGGACAGAGAAGAAGCCGAGCATCAAGCTGAAGTTAATTGACTAGAAATACTATTTTAAATTGGAAAAAGGATTTAAGTCAAGAAAAATAACTCCAACCTGATAATAGCGTAAAAATAAATGATTTACATCCAGACAGTACTCTAATAGGGTCATCAATGCAGAAATCGTTGGCGATAATAAAACAGTAGAGATTCGTGAACAATTTATGAAGCCGTGCAAAATGGAGCTAGCGGAAGTAAACTTGTCAAATTAAGCATTATTTTATAGAGGCTTTAAGGAAGAATCTTGTGTGGAAAGGAGGAAATTGAAGCTATTTAGAGACGACGCTCGCGACTATGAAAATATGGAAAAAGTAGTTTCAAAGCTATTCAAGCAGAAGGCGTGAAAGTCAAAACCGAGATGAAACCAAGAACGATACAAAGATCAAACTCAAGATCCAGAAAACCTGGAAACTTCAAAAAGCAACAGCGCAAGTTTGGTAAATTTGTTAAGGGCTTTATTAGTAATCCTATAGTGAAAAAGGTAATGGCAGTGGGAGCAGTGATTACAGCTTTCAGTGGAGAGTTTATATATTGGTAGGGTGACTGCTGATAATATTGATTCTTATGACCTAAGATTGAGCATACACTGTTGATAGTCGAATTAATCAAGATAAAAGCAAATATGATGGTGTCAAAGATGTTATAGAAAATAATAAGGATATGAAAGATCTTGAAGGATATAGTGCGGATAAAGATATTTATGAAACTTTCGAGAAGCCGCATGAGGAGATATCTTGACTACTACCTGCGAGTCGAGAAGGATTATCGACAGATGACTATCGAAAAATTCTTGGCGTAGCGAAGTTTCATTATATCAATTATGATGTTAACTAAGCTTGAAAGCCATGCAGGGTTGATTCCAGAATTTTTGGATCATGATGGTGATGGAGATATAACTGATGATCCGCTCCATAGGAAATTGCCGATAAAATGACAAAGATCCAGCACTCTTTAAAAAGGTTCAAGTTTCTATAAAAGCTTCATTGAAAATGCTGTATTGGCGAAGACACTGAAATTCCAGGGATGTTGATTCTGAATATATTATTAAAGGATTCCTAATGGAATCGCAACGACTTGCTCATGCCAGAGACTTGAGAATCGGCGGAAAAATGCGCTCAATTAAATTGCGATCTAAAAATACAGATGGATCATTAAAGAAGGTGAGTCTTATGATGAACGAGACTAATTGTAGTCAGGGGTGACGGTAGGAGCTGGCGATAACTTTAATTCTTGGGCTCCTCAGTTTGCAAAATTCAAATTACACGAGATACTCCAACTCCAGACGACCAAATAACGCAGGAAGAGCTCCACCTCCAACTCAGACAAAGCCAGATAACCCCGGAGAAGAAACTCCACCTCAACTCCAGACAGCGAAAGGCTTGAGGAAGAAGACTTGGAGCAAGCAGCTGGAGATGAAGTCCACACCAATGGATAAAAGGGTGAATCTAGAAGATAACTCAACTCGTTCTTCTGCTGGACTACACTTATGAGGCGGCGGCTCCTCAGTGGCCAAGAGACGCATAAACCTGTGAGGTTGACTACGGAAACACCTATAATAGGTCAAGCTGATAACCAATACCAATCAAGCAGATCTTGAGCAAAGATACTGGCGTGTGCAGGTCAATCAGCTGTGATCATCAGAATCAAGAGGCTGCTTGCACGCCATAAAAGCTGAAACATGAATGAGGCCGCAGAAAATGGCTCAAAAGTCCAAATGAAGGTAACAACTCTTGCGGACGGAACAGTAATGGATTTACACCTCCAACAAATTAAGACAAAAAGGAAAAATAAATGCTACAATATAAACATTAAAAGCAACTAGGACTTGCGCTTAACAATCCTGGATTGCCACATCAGTTAACTCTATCGACAGCGTCTTTGCATGGGCCTGAGCAGACTTTTGTTGGTGAGGAAGCCAGCAGACTATGTATTCAACTCGATGACCAATAACTAAGGTCGGTGACGAACGACAACTGTCCAGATGGAGTAGTTGGCCAGACTGGTTATGTTGATAAGCGCAGAAATTGTACGGTAAAGGAATACGAAGTTTATACTGTCTTTACGCCTTAGCCTAGCTCTTCATTAAATACTGCAGAGCAGTACGCCGCTAAAAGGTATCATAGGACGTATTGCTTGCCAGTACGCCTTCGTGTTCGTGGGGTCAGAGATATGTTGATGTCATCTACGATTTCTGTCCGGACACACCAGGGTCCACAAAGTGCAGTTTGGGTTCATGTAGCTGATAAGCTCTCCAGAGCTGACGATGTTGCTTTCAGAGGAAAGTATGCACCGGATTCAGCAACTGTTTATAGTAACGTTACGCGATAAATGGTAGAAAAACTTCCTTCAAAGATTTTTCTGAGGTGCGTTGCTGGGATATAGCTTGATTTAAATGGGAATTGAAACTCCTGGTTGTACAGAATCATTCTGGTTATGCTGACTTATCGAGTTTAAAGGCTGCAGTTTTACAGACTTTAGTGTAAACTAAAACTGTCTCCGATCATGGTAAAGAGTAACTGGTCTGAAGCAAACTAGCTAAGCAATTTGGGTGACGTTGACTACCAAAATTGCATACAAGAACCTAGGAACAACCAGCGAAAATAATGTGTGCAGCTAAAAAGATGTTTGCAACGGGCATGAAATATGTCTGCTGGGACATAAAATTGTTCAACGCTAACAATCAAAGCGAGCCAGTCTATTGATGATTTATTCTCTAAAAAGGAATTAGCACTGGTAACTATGGAAGTAGGTACTGAAGCATATATAAGTATTTACTGCAGAGTATGAGTTAACTTCTAAAGCTAGCTTGTGGTGTGAACAATATTCAGAGAATGTTGGGCAGTCACACTCTGAACGGCGCAAAACAGGATACAGCAACTGTTACTGTTCAGTGATTGTTCGCGAAAAGCGCGAAGATCGCTTGCCAATCCCTGGAAAAACTCACCTCAAAAAGGTGAGTCAGAGTGTAAAGGGCAGATTGGAATTGAAAAGTATAAATTCAGGATTAGAGCATTTAGATGCATAATGATATGTGCGCAAGTTCGGGTGAGCTTCCTACACCTTCTGGATCCAGCTGAGGCTGCCACCAATGAGTGTGCTGTTGCTGGCACTCACTGTAGGACATATGTACATACGAAGTCGTCTCAAGAATTGAAGACTGCTTCTGAGTCAGGAGAGAGTGCAAAGCTGGATCTTCAAAGTTGAACAGATAAAATCTAAAGTTCTTGGAGAAATAACTGTTGTAAGACAGTAGAGACGCAGCCTCATAATTGCGGGTTTCCATTTTAATTTTGCAAGAAGAACTGCTCTTTTACGTCACTGTAATTTCTGAGACCTATAAATAAAACAGTAAACAGGTGAGTGTGATGGGCTGTTTGGACATCTGCAAACCGCCTTTTATTATTGAAAGTTGTGATTAGAGGCAATTTCAATCTTGCATATATTACTGACGATGTCCGTTTTCTTTGTGAACACGCTAGCTTTATGCGGATCACGTGGTTTTTCTCCCTTAGTAGGTTCGTCAGCAACTTTTGCGGAGCTTTCACGCCTTTCACAACAGGAGTTCCAACTTCCGCGTGTCGCCATCAATTAGCATCAAGCGTCGAGTTTGAGCTCTTTTGTTCCTTGCAGGAGGAGGTCCACCAAGAAGGAGTCTCTCTCGCTAACGATGACTGCCGCTACAGCTTTTACGACTGCCTTTTTCGTCAAAATCACCATTAAGAGTTAATATCTGAGCTATTTCTAACATATAGAACTGCAAAATTCCGAGTCGGTTTAAAATTTATTGTCCCAGCGTTATTTTGTGGTATGATGCTGCACATATGAAGGTGATTTCGATAACTTTAATCAAAAGGGCGGTGTCGGTACAGCGCAGTGCGATTAATATAGCTTATAGCTAAAATGATTTCGAACTTTGTTGAGTCGATTTTGATCCCCGAGGTAGCTTGCAACTAGCGGTTTCGGTGTGTGTGATAGAAAAGCCAGCGCGAGACCACAATGTCGGACGTAATTTCTGGCGACACTACGAGATGCAATTCTTGACACCGCTTTTACATAGCCTGAAAGCTTGCTCCCAAAGCACGCCAATTTGTAGCTAATACACCGAGGTTGAGCTAGCTAATGCAAAGGTCGCAGTTTTACTCTGACTGCATGCCTATGACTAAATGTACGTACTGATTTTGATTACGTATTTTAGACTCGCCGCAAGCCTGGCGGTTGTACTGACAGTTGACTGGTTTGTGCGACGATTGCTGGTTTGCCCGTTCGGGCAGAATTTTATGCGATGCGCTTGGTGAGCTGCTAGTAGTACGAAAGTGGTACGTAAAGGTATGAGATCCCAAATCTTGAGCTATTAGGCGTGCTGCGCAGAACAATGGTTGATTCGCGCACGACTTTGAGTGAGTCAAGTTTACGAAGAGATTATTCTTTCCGGGTAAAGGTCGACCCCAATTCCACGCAATGACTATCGCCTTGCCGAAACACCTTCAAGCCATGGCGTGCGGTGAGGGTACGATCGATTTAGCAAAGGGCTCGATGCCTATACAGCTGTAGCTGAAGAATTATTGAGCGAACACGGGAAAAGGTAATGGCTACAGAAGGTTTAGGAAGGGTTTTCGTCCATTAATGCCCGACAGAAATGATTATCGATGATCAGTTTGACCAGAACTTTGGGGATGGGCGGGCGTTGATTCAGAGATTATGCAAAGCTGCAGGAGATATCCCTATGATCCAGATTTTCGCCAGATCCAGATCAGCCGCGTGGGCATTTGACGAAAAGGTTGCTTTAAAAATTAGCTGACTCGATTAAAATCCATGGTGTTTTCACAGCCAATGGTGTTTCAGCAAAGAAAGATGACTCCTGATAGTTTGTGATTGTGGCCAGAGCGTCGGGTTTCAGCGTCTCAAGTTAGCGGTCTAAAAATTCCTGCTATTGTGCGTGAACTATCTGCAGAATCGGCCGAGTTACCGGTTTGATTGAGATATTCAACGATGAGACTTGAGGCGTTCTTCGAGCAGCGACAGTCTCTAAAACTTCAGGAACAATTTAATACGACAGCCCGACAAATTGGTGGTAAACGGGTTGGCGGGCAGTGTGAGGTGCTGTTTTGAACACTTTAAGATTGCTGAACGTTACCGGATGAGGTTAAAAATATGTTTACTCTGGTGAGCTAAAGAGGGTCAGGTCAGAGCCACTTGCTGAGTTGATAAAAGAAACCGTTTTGAAAATTTCTACCAAAATTATAGAGAGGAAGGCTGGAGTGCGCGCAAGTTGGAACAATTTCTTGTTCAATATAAAAAGCAGCTACGAGCACAAGGATAAACCAGCTAAAAAGCTTGAAAAGCTTAACTAAGGTGCCTTTTGGGCAAAACGCTAGAAAAGTTGCACTAGACCTGAAAAACGGATTGCCGAATATCAAAACTTCGGCTCGAGGTCATGGAAGAAATTACTGTGAGTTTGAATGAAGAAAGAGCTCAGCGGATAGAGAAAACTCTCGGACTTACGATTCGTCGAGGTAGTATAAACTATCAAGATTAGGTATCTTTATATTATTAGATTATTGAATTTTAATTTCTGTGGATATTTCAAAAGTCCGAATTTATCTATGGGGAAAATGCGAAAAGCTTAACCGGACCAACTATATGTCATAAAGAGGTACCGTCCACTAAACCGCATGCACGAGTCGTAAGATCGTACCTTCGCGTTATCGCGCATTTACCAAAGATTTCATTTTCAGCACTATCACTCGCCTGGATGGCTTGTATATTTTTGGTTCATTTCTTTGAAATTAGAGTCTGGATTAAATCCATTTTTGCGTCCAGAATTAAAGATCGATGACATCGCTCATTGTTGTTAACTTTTGCTTTTCTCCAGCGAAGGCGATTACACTGTTTAATTATATACTGGTCTCTATGCCTTAGGTGCTGATATTGTGGATTTTTGATACTATAATTTCTCCACGTTTCTGGTGTATAGTTTGAATTTCTTTAAATTTGGCCCCAAGTTATAGGTAACCCATTGATTATAACTGTCGCCATCATGAAGGTATTTTCCATACTTTCACCAACAACCATTGTAAAAGCTTTGGAAGATGAATGAATTAATTAATATTGTGCCCTCATAATAACCGAAATAATAAAAAGAAAATCCCCAAAATATCAGTAAAGCGTTTTGTGTCTCTACTTAAAATTACTCTTCATTTATACTAATTTTAGCATGAATAAATTATTTTTACAATTATGGTTATTTTTGGTTGCTCGTCGGTATAATGTAGGGGTATGGATTTTATTAGTGTTTCAAAAGCATTCACTCTAGCTCGACTCGCTCATATAAATATTATTCTCGTTGCAGCATGTTGGCTATCTATTTTCGTGACCAAAATGCCTTTTTAGCGATAATTGGTTTGTTATTTCTAAATGGAGAACTTTTGCTGTGCGACCGATATATTGGCTGCAAATTTTAAATCGAAATTTAGTTGATTTAATCTTTAGTCTTGGGATTGTGGTTTTGATGTTCTCAAGTATAGATTTCTGGTTATCTCAGACTGATTCTTAGTTTATCTATCTCAGGTGGCTTATTTGTGGCTTAAGCCTCAGAATAGTGAAAAGCTTAGTAAAAGCTTCGGCATTACTTTCGATTTTTGTTGGTCTTACTGCCACTTTTATCCGTTGCTTATTCGTAGCCTGTTGAGATAGTGGTAATTTCAGCATTTATTATTGCGTATGCTAGTTTCAGGCATGTTCTTTCAAGTGATGAAAATAACAATATTGAACTACTAGTTTGTTTTGGGGATGATTTTGCAAATTTTATATGGGTTTTAAGTTTTTCTACTTATTGTTATACCGTTAAAGTTGGCGATATTTTCATCTTTGATTCCTCAGGTCTTCTATGATTGCGACAGTGATAAGCTTTTTAACTTTTGAAAAGCACTTTCAATTTCGCGAAATAATAATAAAACAGCTCGAGATTTGGTGTAACGTATGTTACATTATCTATATGCTTGCGCTTTATTCACTTTTCAGCAATTCCTGAAGTTGAAACATTAGCTTATAATAAGGAAGGATGGTATAATAAATATTATGGATAAAGAGGGAAAAATAGTAATCAAAAATTATAAAAATAGAACCAAAGTTAAAAGGGTCCTAACTCAACTGTTATGTTATCGCGATTATTGGATCGATAGAGTCTTTTTCAGGTAGGTGGATGTAATTATATCTCATTTAATTAAAAAGACAATCTTCGTCTACGAGCAGTGTATCTTCGGCTGAAGACGGTAATCATCATCGTCTTCATCTATAGGTCATCTACTGTTGAGGCTGGCATCGCTTTTCATCAGTGTGGTTTTCGATTGTTGGTATGCACAGAGCCGGTCTCTAGCTTTTGGCTATAAGATGAATCTACTTCACTGCCGGAACTGGAGTGATAGTTACCATGATGATATATTCTTACGAATACACGCATATTGAAGATGCCACAAAATATTCAGGTTATTCTTTCTGATGGAACAGTTTGCAAAGCGGTGAAGTTGCTGCAGATCTCTTCGTGAAAGACTTATCTAAAATTAAAAGGCGTTCTGACCTTAAACCAGCAGATTAGAGATTCTAAAACATTAAAATTGGTCAAGACTGGTTTGATAGGGAACGCCCGCAATACCAGGGATACGGTACAAAGTGGAATTATTTCATGGTAAATAGAGACTGTAACAGCCTCTTCTGGGCGAGTCAAGTCGGACTGAGACTTTAAGCGATATGATTCAGACTGATGCTGCAATCAATCAGGTACTTCTGTGTCCATAGTTAATGCAAAAGGACAGGTGATTGGTATTAATACTGCTGTTGTGAGTGATGCTAATGGAATTGGTTTCGCTATTCCGATTTCAGCTGCTAAGGGTATGCTAAAATCGCTAATATCAAGCGAAAAGCTTCCAGATCTGTATTAGGTATAAAAATACATATCAATAAATCCAGCTCTTGCGAAGGAGAATAATCTATCTGAAAAAATACGGAGCATGGATTCGTGATAGAAGAAGTGATCAATCTGTTCAGCCTGGTGGGGCTGCGGATAAAGCGGGTGTTAAAGATGGAGATATTATTACTGCTGTCAATGGGGTTAGAAAATTGGCTCAACTGGATCTGTGTCAAGCTTAATTTCCGAATACTCTCCCAGCGGCAAGCAGTGAACTTACGATCCATAGAATGGTCGTATATTAGATATTAACGCTTCTTTAGATAAGTACTCTGCATTCAATTTGAAATAAATCGCTTTTTGTAAGTTTGCTTGTGATATAATAAAGAAAAGAGAGGATAATATGGATATTAATGATTACAAAGAAAAAATGAATCACGCGCTTGAACATTATAAAGGTGAGCTCAAGAAAGTTCGAACTGGACGAGCGCATCCTTCAATGCTTGATGGTGTAATGGTTGAAGTTTACTGTATCGAAAATGCCACTCAATCAGATTTCTAATATGACGGCTCCAGAGGCTCGATGATTTTGAATTACTCCTTTTGACGCTAATAATATTTCAGCTATCTCTGCTGCAATCCGCGCTGATCAGGGTCTTGGTTTTAATCCGAGTGATGATGGTCGAGGTGGTGCGCGTTCCAGTTCCACTTTGACTGAAGAACAGCGCAAACAAATCGTAAAACAAACGTCGAAAAAGTGGAAGATGCTAAAGATTGCACTTCGTAATATTCGTCAGGATGCACTCAAAGGTGGCCAAAAGGTTGAAAGATGATAAAAGCTATTACCGAGGATGATCTTCGTGGGATTGAAAAAGATATTGATACCGAGATAAAGAATTTTGGTGCAAAATTGATGAATTATTTAAATCTAAAGAAAAAAAGAAAATTCTAACAATTTAATTTTTATCAGCTCAGAGTTTTATTTGGGCTGATTTTATTTTCTAAAGTAGAGGAGGGTATCTTTAAGAATGGACTTAATTTTCGGATTATAATTGGTTTAGTTGTTTAACTATTTTAGTCGGATTACATGAGCTTGGCCATGCGATGGCGGCTATGGCGTAAAACTAAAAGAGTATGGATTAGATTTCCGCCTCAATATTTTTAAATTTAATACTAAAAACAGATAGAATTTTTACCAAAAGGGCACTCGGTTGCGATCAATTGGATTCCCGCTTGGTGGTTATGTGAAGTTGCAGGTGAAAATGATTCTGACTCTGGGGTGGGTGACTATGGCGCTGCTAGTTTTTGGGGAAAGACACAAATTCTCTTTGCTGGTGTAGTGATGAACTGGCTGGTTGCTATAATTTTATTTACTTTTTGGCCTTGTTTGGTCTCCTAAAATGCTTCGAGATCAATTTTATATTTCTAGCGACGCTCAGACTAACTGGCGGTGAGATTATTGCGGTTCATGTAGTGGGATAACCTCAGCAGCAAAAGCTGGTATTCGTCGGTGATCAAATTTTAAAAATTAATGGGCAAAATTGAAAAATTCGGAGCAGATTTCCAATATTACGAAAAATAATGCCGGAAAGAGATATAGATATTGGAAATTATTCGTGATGGAAAATCATCTATCAAATCAGCAAAAGTTCGCTCGAATAATGATGACAAAAAGGCTATCTTGGATTAGGGAGCGACATTCTAACTCACAGAAAATCTCATTCTACATGGAGTGCGCCAATTGTTGGATTTGGGTGACGAGCTCAGCTTTTTCAGTGAAACTTTTCGCAGTTTAGGTGAGTTAATCACTCGAACACCGTAACTGGTTTTGTGCATTAGTTTCAGCCTCCCAAAACTCAACAAATTGCTATTATTAGAAAAAGCTGGAAAAATCTGTTGCAGGGTCCTCTCAATTTTGGGTATTCTCTTCCATTTCGGCTACGCAAGCTGACTAGACTGTTCTGCTACTCTGCTTTAATTTCATTAGCCTATGCGCTGAATGTACTACCGATCCCCTGTGTTAGATGGTGGTCGTTGGCTTGACATTGATTATCATAAAATTCTTCGGAAAACCCTCTCACTAAAGAACGGGAAGAGCAAATATTGACATATGGGGTCTATGCTATATTAATTTTGACGGTTTTAGTTATTATTCTTGATATTGGAAGGTTTTTAGTGCAGTTTTTCGGATGTCTATTCTAAAGATTAGGGAAAAGGTTATTTTTGGCTAATTTTTCCTTTATGGCATGGTTCTAAGCTATTATTGCTGTCATTATAAGAGCTGTAGTATTTTTGTCAGTGGGTGGTAATAATGAACTATCTGGCGCAGACTATGCAGAATAATACGACTACTGGATTTTTACTATTGATAGTAAAGTAGTAACGTCAATAATTGCTTATTTTATACCTCAAAAGCTTTTGTCTAAAAAGTTCGCCAGATGATTTGGGGCGCAGAAGGATCTGACGGTCTGATGTCGCACTTGGCTTTACGAGCACTTATCATCACTTCTTCGTGGCGGTGTTTCTGTCTAACTAATATTCGTCCTGGGGGAGCAAAAATTGGTTTCTCAGGGATACATGGAGCCTTTTCAATATATTCTAGCGTTCTTGAGTCTGACAATTATTCTGGCGATTGGAGGAATTTATCTCTCGAGGGATTGCTATGGTGAAACTTCGATCAAAATCCTTGGTTGGCAATGTTTATAGTAAGTTTAACTTTTCGGTATTGCTCACTTGGAGCTTAGCCTTGGGATTACTACTTTTAGTGATGAGCTTTGTAACTGATTTTATCCGTGAGAGAGATAACTGATACGATTTGGGCAGCATATTCTATTTCTTAAAGAATGCATTAGCTTTTGTCGTTCTGTTTGTTTTGCCTGACTAACAACATGTAGCTTGACTTCCAATATTGCTATTTTGCTATAATTTTATGAATGATGTTTCAAGTAATATCACAAAAATGTGAAACAAGGGCTTGGCTGAACTAGGCAGCTTTATTTCAGGGCGAAAAGCCATCGTCCTGAAGAAGTTGCTACAGCGCGAGATTTTTGGTGATTTGCGTGAAATTCGAATATGATGCAGCCCGTAAAACAGGGCTGGCGAGAGTCGGTACGAGTGAGAATATTTGCAGAATGCAGAAATAATTGGTAGCGGAGCTAAAGGAGAGGTCTCTTGGTAGCCAGTAGACTGGAAGAATCTTTCGGATAATAAAATTGTTCACTATACAGTTGTTGGTAAGTTGAAGCAAACCTTGAGGGTAAAATTAGTAATGAATCGCCAATTGGTCAGCAACTTATGGGTAAAAAGCTGGTGAAAATTGTTGAAATTACGACTCTGCAGCCGCAATTCAATACGAAATTACAGAAATTAAATAAATATAAAAGCTCAGCTGATCAAATGCTGGCTTTATGACAAATAAAAAGGGAACACGAGAGTAACTAATTGTTTACTAAAACTTCAAAAACTAGTCCATCGGACGAAGTTCAAAAATCGCACAACTTTTTGATTCGGGCTGGGTTTGTTCATAAAGAAATGGCGGTGTTTACGATTTTGCCACTTGGAATCGTGTTGGATAAGATTGTTCAAATTATCCGCGAAGAAAATGAATGCGGTGGGTGGTATGAAATTAGCCTGACAGCACTTCAGAACCTGAAACTTGGCAGGCTAGTGGTCGCTGGAGTGATGGTGATGGACGTTTGGTTTAAAACTAAACTTTCGAACGGTCGCGAGTTTGGGTAGCCCCAACTTCATGAGGAGCCAATCTACAAAAGATGATGAAAAGTTCATCAATAGCTATAAAAGATTTACCAGTTTATCCATATCAGTTTTCAAACTAAGTTTGAGGCAGAACTTCGTAGTAAAGTGGCTTTGATGCGTGGGCGTAATTTTTGATGAAGGACCTGTATAGTTTTTCTGAAAAGCCGTGAACAGCACGATGAATTTTTACTGATTTTCGCAAGCTTTATGCACTGAGTTTTTGGCTCTGACTTGGTTTAGGTGATTTTACGTATAAAACTTTTGCGAGTGCGTGGAAGTTTTTCGAAATTTAGTCATGAGTTTTCAAACAGTTAGTTCAGTAGGTGAAGACACGATTTATATTTCGGATGAAAGAAAAGGTGCTATTAATGAAGAAGTCTTGACTGATGAGTTTTGACTGAACTTGGTTTAAAACCGAGAAAGATTTGCGAGAAGAGAAAGCGGTAGAAGTTGGTAATATTTTTACACTTGGATATAAATTCTCTGAAGCTTTGCTGAAGTTTATAGATCGAGATGGTGTCAGAAAAAGCCTGTTTGTAGGGTAGTTACGGCATTGGTCCGAGCCGAGTGATGGGTATGATTGCTGAACATTTTTTCTGATGATAGGTCTTGTTTGGCCAGAAAATGTTGCACCAGCTAAAGTCTATCTCGTTCAGATTGGTGAGCAATCAAAACAGCTTGCAGAAGAAATTTATAAAGAATTCAAGCGAAGGGTGTTGAAGTTTTGTTTGATGATCGAGAAGTGCGCTCAGGTCAAAAATTTGCAGATGCTGAGCTGATGGGCATTCCTTATCAGGTGACTCGTCTCTGATCGTTTAATGGAGAGTGATGCTTTGAGCCGTTGAGCGCGTAAGTGGCGAGCTAAAAATATTGAATCGAGATGAGCTTTTAGAAGAGCTTTGGCAAAAGAAAAATTCAAAACTCCGGCGGTGCGGAGTTTTTGATAATTAAAAGCCCGCGAATTTGCGGAGCCGAGTTGAGGTCTTACCTTTCTGCTCAGCGCGTATCCCATTAGGTGTATCCTGTAGGTACCCGTTGTCTTGATGTCCTCTACTGACTGTCACCAGTGAAGACGGTTTTGTCATGCATGGTTGTCTATGGTGAGATTATCGTAAGCCATACCATCATAGCAGATTGTTGGAGTTAATACGTGCCATAGTAAGCCTCCTTTTTAAGTCCAGGGTCGGACTGATATCGTGATTATATCACAATGCGTCTACTGTGTCAATAGAAAAATATTTTTTATTGACTTCATAGTAATAACTTTTTATATATCGATACAGAAGGTTCTGTTGCGATACTTTTGAGAGTCTATCACTGAGTATCTCACTGTTATTCTGATTCGAGCTCCCTAAACTGTTGCTGTATCCGAAAACCTTTGAGTGAAAAAGTTACTACTTTTTCTAACATTACCTTCTTCCCCGATTTTCTGTGACAGTTCTGCTGCTATGCAGCAATTGCCTTTCTTGTCTGTAGCTCCTATTATTTGAACTACGTCACCAGTATTTATTCTCATAGGTTCTCCTCTGGTTTAAAAGTCTCCCCGACTGCGGGATTTTGTATATATTAACATATTTTTCTACGAAATGCAAAATATGATAGTAAAAAACTGATTTCTATGCTAAAATATGCCTAATTATGGCTACTATGAAAGAACTGCGCGATGAGCGCCCGAAAAACTAGAAGAAATCAAAAATCTCGGATTGGATCCATATCCAGCTAAGACTGACGTACAGTTATGGCTGCAGAGATCATAAATCATTTCCGACGATGGAAGGTAAAACCGTATCTGTTGCTGGACGAATTGCTGGTATCGAAAGTTTGGAAAACTAGCATTTTATTGTTTTGCGCTGATTTTCGGGTAAAAATTCAGCTTTTATTACTGCGAAAGATTTGGCGGAAACTAGCGCAAAGGATAATTTTATCGGAATCAAAGACCTTAATTTGTGACACGGGTGATTTTATTCAGGCAAATGGAGAGTGATTAAAAAGTAAAACTGTGAAATTTCGGTGGCGACTCGAGAATTGCGACTTCTTACTACAATCTCTTCGCCCGATGCCATCGCAACAAGATGGCTTCACCAATAAGAAGAGCGCTTCCGCCGTCGCTATGTTGATATGAATGTCAATCTCAGTTCGCGACCGATTTGTTCGTCGCTCTAAAGTTTTGGCAAGCAACTCGTGATTTTTGAACTCGCATGGATTTTGAGATCAATATTCCGGTTCTTGAACACACCACGGTGGAGCTGATGCAAATCCATTTTGCTGACGCATATGGATGCGCTTGATGATGCGCAGTTTTATCTCCGAATTAGTCATGAGCTACCTTTGAAACGTTTGCTTGAGCGGGCTTTGAAAAGGTTTAGTGATCTTAGCCCACGTTTTCGTAACGAAAATTACTCCGACGAGCATTGCCGGAGCATATTGCGATGGAGTGGTATGCGCTTATTGGGATTGGCGCGAAGGAATGGCGTTCATGGAGGAAATGTATATATATGTTCTCCAAGAGACTTTTGGCACTTTAAAATTTAAACTCGATCGTTTTGATGTTGATATGAGTGGAAAATGGGAAGTGTGGGACTATGCTGAAGTGATTAAAAAGCACTATGGTATTGATGTTTTTGACACGACGATTGAAGAAGTTGCCGCAAAACTGAAAGAGAATAATCTTGAAGTTGAAAAAACAGATTCGATTCCACGAGGTATTGATAAACTTTGGAAAAATATCCGCAAAGATGTTGCGGGTCCAGTTTGGTTGAGTGAATACGCCTCAAGTTTATCTCGCCACTATCAAAAGAGTGATCAAATAATCCGCAAGTTGTAGAGCGATTTCAGCCAGTGATTGCTGGATCGGAACTTGGAAATGGCTTCTCGGAGCTTAATGACCCAATTGATCAGCTAAACCGTTTTGTTGAGCAGCAGCAAATGCGTGACGATGGCGACAACGAGGCGATGATGTTAGATATAGACTATGTTGAGATGCTTGAATATGGTACTGCCACCAGCTTGTGGATGGGGCTACAGTGAGCGTGTTTTCTGGATTTTTGAGAGGAGTTACCGCGCTGCCGAAGGTGTGCCATTCCGCAATTGAAAGCATGAAAATTTCTGAAAATAACCAAAGAAATTTATCCTGAACTTAACGAAATAGAAAAACATAAAGCTTTGATTTTCGCTATAAAGTGTAAAAATACTTCTATGAAGATTATAGCTTTTGGTGTGAGAAAAGATGAACTCCATATTTTTGAGAAATATGCTGATGAGTTTAGTATTGAGTATGCTACAACTACAAAAAGAACTAACTCCTGAAACCGTCCATTTTAGCACAAAGAGTTGCGATGCGGTTTCGGATTATACTCTAGCGAAGCTTTAAAATGATGTTTGGGCTGAGCTTAAAAATGGTATTAATCGGTGTTCGAACGGCAGGATTTGATGGAATTGATCTTGAAAAAGCTCAGTCTCACGGATTAAGATCGCTAACGTTCCGCAATATTCGCCTAGCGCAATTGCTGAGTTTGCTGTGGCTTTAGCGCTTGCTACAGTGCGGCGACTGCCGTTGCTCTAAGTCGAGCAGCTGTTCAGGATTTTTCAGTCGAGAATCTAATGGGTCGCGAGTTAAATTCTAACAATTGGAATTAGTGCTGGTACTGGTCATATTGGATTAACCACCGCTAAAGTTTTTAATGCTTTTTGGCGCGAAAAGTAATTGGCTGATGATTAGCTCAAAATCCAGCAGTGAGAATATTCTAGAATGACAAATCTTTGGATGAGAGTTTTTGCGGAAGCTGATATTATTTCGCTTCATATTCCATAACAGATGATAACTATCATATTATTAATGCTGATTCTATTGCTGAAATGAGAGGATGGTGGTGATTCATCAACACAGCTCATGGGCGCATATATTGACTGCGGAAGCTTGTTACGAGATGCATTGGTTTCAGAGCAAAGTTTCAGCGGCAGGACTTGATGTTTACGAATTTGAACGAAAACTTCTCAAAAAGATTTGAGCGGAGAAGTGATTCAGGATTCTATTTTTCGAGATTTATCAAGTCTGCCAAATGTTGTAATGACTCCTCATATCGCATTCAATACTGACACCGCTGTTAAAAATATGGTTAAGATGTCGACCGAAACTTCGATTGGTTTAAGAGATGCTGGTGTTAGTGATAACGAATTAACCAAGTAGCTCATACTGCATAACTAGCTACATTATTGTAAGCTGGTTTTTATTTTGAAAAATGTTAAAATCATAGCATGAAGAAGCTTATTTTTATTTTAGGTGGTTACGATTTTTATGTCTTTTGGTGGAATTTTTCTGCATCAAGAGGCTTTTTGCTGATGTAAATGATTTTGTGGTTAAAGAAAAATTTGGAAGCAGATTATTATCTAAGTAAAGATTCGGAGAATAGATCAATACTTAAAGTCGTAGAAGAAATTACGGTTGAATTTCCGATTTTGATCAAAACCACGGTATTGAGCGCACTTTACCGAAAAATATCAGGGTCACGATTCCTTTCTGGGCGGTCTGAAAGTTCTTCGGAATGGAGAACAAGAGGTGTTTCTTCTAGTGATGAGAGCGGTAATATAGTTTTAGAATTGCGCGAGGCGGATGAGTATGTTCGTGGTGAACAGAAATATCGGCTAGAATATTCATACCGTGATGTAATTCGCGATGATTTAAAAGCAGAAAATTCAAACGCAAAAGAACAGTTTTTTGTTTGGAATACTAATGGAACTCAGTGGAGACAGAATTTTCGCAATTTAATCGCACGAGTCCATATACCTAAGGAGCTATCTTCTAAATATACTGGGCTGTCTTGTTATTTTGGTGAAGAAGGGAGTAAAGAAAAATGCCCCTACTGCCGAAAAATCTGAAGAATCTGATGGGTCAATAACTTTAACATTTGGCGCTTCTAGTCTTTCCGTGGGGCAAAATGTAACTTTTTCGATTGCATTGAAACCCGATACCTTTGTTGGTTATCAAGAGCCTTTTTGGGTGAAGTGTATTGGTTTTTTGTTATGGATTGTTTCGGCTATAGAGGTTGCTATAACTGTTTATCTGATTCATCTTTTCACTAACTAGATTTCGCTCTGCAAAACTGGCGATCCTATCGTTCCGCAAATGATTTACACAAATGATATTTCATTATTTGAAAGTAGCAGTTTTGACTAAAGCTAATTCTAAAAGTTATTGCGGCAATGATTATTAAAAATGGCGATCAATGGTAATATTAAAATTATCGGCGAGATAATAGGGTATTTTCTGAGAGGCAAAGAATATATCTTACGGAAAATTATTAATAACGCTGATTGGCAATGAGTCTATTACTTTCAATAAGATATTTAAAGGTAATAAGACTGGAGATTAAAGATAAGCTCATTTCGTACGGATTTCTTCAATGATTTTTCTTATTATCGCCGAAAAAGTTATGAAAAAGATGATAGATTTTATTCATCGATATCGCGAACGGATGTAGGTATTATTTTGCTATTGTCATGCTACTGGTTCTATTAGGTCTTGTATACCACTGGCCTTTGAAGGGATGATGGACAGATATATTGAGTAGTTTAGCGATTTTAGCTATTTTAAGTATTATGAATACTGTTTATTCGATGATTTTGCTAGCTTCATCCGTTGAATATGTCTGGCGCTAAATATAAAGACTATCTTGATGGTCTTAAACTTTTATGTAAACTCGCAGAAAGCTGATCGTATAAAGATCTTCAGAGTGTGAAGGGAGTTGAGCGTTTAGAAGAAATAGGTGAGTCATGGTGAAACTCTATGAAAGACTTTGCCTTATGCTATTTTTATTTGGTGTTGAAAAATCTTGGCTGCATGTTTTTGTCGATTGAATATGGTATCACAGCACCAGGCTGGTATGATGGGACTCACGGCCGTTTAATGCGGCAGTATTCGCCTCGATCCATCAGCTCGTTTCTAGTTCTGTAAATAGCTATACTGATACTTCTAGCTCTACAGTGGCGGCGTGGAGAGAATTCTCTGCGGCGGCGGCGGAGGTAGCGGCGGTGAGGGGTTGATGAAATTCTCGCTTAAATCATTGTTATAAAGAAATGGGTGTTGATAAATTTGCTATGAAGCACCTATTTTTATTAGAATAGTCTAAAAACCGCCTCATAGAAGCGGTTTTGAAAATCAACAATATTTCTGGTGGGTGATTGGGACTCCGAACCCCAGGAGCCCTCTCCGGTGTAAACGAGATGTCCTGTCAACTGAGCTAATCACCCGAACGTATAATTTTATCAAGTATGACGCATAAAGTCAAAGGATTTTATGCTAAAATTATTTTTACAAAATCATTAGCACAATGTTGAACTTTAGACGTAAGTATGATTAATATAAGCATTATGAATGTTTTTGGGCTGGGTTGAAAATAAAAGTTTTGTTTTAGTGTCTATTTTAATTTGTAAATATGTGTATCTGCGATTATATATGCTGTATAGCCATGAAGAAGACTATGCTATCGAGGAAGATTGTAAACAAGCTGGTTTTGGAATTTGACAAGGAAGGTATAGAGAACTAGAACCTGGCATTGGATGTGTATTCTGCTAGTGGAGCGATTATTAATCGAAAGACAGATTGATGCTACTGTTATTGGACAGAGTAGTAATTTATATAGCAGAATGGATGCCTATACTGAATGACTCGGTAAGAGCCAACATCTTGTTGTGATGGGTATAAAAAGGTAGATATGATTTTTGGATATGCAAAAGATGTTCTGCATGTATTAAAAGATAAAAAGTTTTAGAGTACTCAGGATTGCCTTCTGGGGTTAACGATGCTGATATCTATGACGGGAAGAGCTGTACAAGATGACGGGGGTGGATTGGTTTTATACTAATACTAATCATCACAGTGGCTCAATGTGGTTTTTGGCAAAAACTGAGAGATGATGGTTTCACAGAGGAGTGGAATTATGCAATGGTTAAAACAAAGACCAGATGAATTCTTTTCTAGTTCTGAAAGATGTCCTAATGGATATACTAAATTTGTGAGAAACTGAAGGTGGCAACCAGAGGAATGCATGCAAAAAGTCATCAAATGGGACCAACCTGGATTGCACTCAAGCCTGAAATAAGAGAATGTAAAGATGATGCTGAGAAGGACTTTAGCTCTAGGGGGATGGTAGCGGTAGTTCTGAAGACAAATCCTCCTGTAAAATAGATGGCGTGGGCTGGATTGTTTGTCCTGAGTGCAAACTTTTTAGCTCAGGTAGCTATGGAATCAGTATAAATTTATTGCAGATAATATGCTGCAAGTTAGGTCCAATGAACTTTTTTACTAACAGCAGCCAAGATAAAAGTAGCGCAAAAGTCTTATGGAAGTATGGGGTAATTTTTCGTGATATAGCCAACGTTTTGTTTGTGATTTTATTTACGATTGTTATAATTTCTCAAATCACTAGCCTTGGTATTTCTAATTATGGCATTAAAAAGATGCTCCACGTCTTTTGATTTTTGCTATTCTAATTAACGTATCTTATTATATCTGTTATTGCGGTTGATGCATCTAATATAATAGGGAAGCATATATAACACTATAATAGGAAGTGTAGAATGGTCTGGGGCTTCTACTAGTGGAGCTCATAGTTGAGTCAAATTGTTGCGGGAGCTTAGCGCTTGGTACTGGTGCAGTATTTTTGGTGGAACTATGTTTTTGGCTCTTGCGTCTGCCATGATCGGAATGGTTGTGATGATAATTACTTTAATGATTCGTCAGGCTGCTGTTATTATTTTTGGTTGTATTGTCACCGATTGCTTTTTGCTTCTGCTATTTTACCTAATACCGAAGGAATTTTTTAACAAATGGAAAAGTATATTTAAATCTATGCTAGTCATTTATCCTATGGCATCTATTGTAGTCTCTCTAACTGTGCTAGCTTCTAATACCTTAGCGGCTACTGCTAGCGGTCCTTTTAGCTTTTCTTATTGAGGGCTTTATCTGACATTACCGTTTCGTGGGGATGGCTGGAGTAGTTGCTCTAATTAGAGGGTGCTTTAGCTGCTCTGAGATAAACTAACCAATGCTAATATTACAGGCAAACTCAGCTCTCTTGCTGGCGGTGCAAATAAATTTATGGGTAATACTTCCGTGGCGAAGCACGCTACTAACTGGAGTAGAGGTAATGTAGATGCTCTTACTGGAAGAGATAAAGATCCTAAGACTGAGCTCGGTCAAAGAAATTAGCGATCGAGCCTTGGGGCGTAGAACATGGATTAGACTAATCTGCTGGTGATTTTGCGTGATTCGCGACTTCGCGCTGATAGTAATGCTCAGACTATCGAAGAAAACCAGAAATGGGATGATGAAGACCGCAGAATTGCTATGCTAGAACAAATGGAAGCAAGTGGAACTATTACAGATTCTCAGCTTCGTTCGTTAAATGGTTTGCGGCTATTAAAGCAAAAGCGTGAAGACGACCAAATCACTGCTCAAGCCGACTAACGCTATTAAATGGAAGATGGCGCCAGTTAAGGATATCTTGGATAATAGCAGCAAATATTACTCCAAGCACCAGAAACATTAGCAAAAACTTCTTTAACTAACACAAAATTTGCATCAAGAATTCTGATAGAATTAAGATGGCCGTTGAGTCTACTAAAAATGGTGTGCAGACAGAACAAACCAATAACATGATCCAGCAGCTATATTGAGAATAATGGTATATCATAAAGAATCTGCACATACTCTATCGAATAGTTTCTATAAAGACTTCAAAGATTCTTCGTCGTCGCTATCTTCAACGATTGAATATGCACAAAAAGTAATAGCAAAGGAATCAAACTGAAACTATTAGAACTATGGATCCTGCTACAGGTAAAATGGTTGATGAAAATTCAAGCTAATCAGTCTCAGATAGATCAAGCTATAGATGGCGCATTGACAATATTAAAATAGCAGTCGTTAATAATATGGATGCGGAGGAGGTTAAAAATGAGAATGCACACTCTTTATAAAATACTGCTTCGAAAAGAAAAAGTGCATGCACGAATGGCTCGAGAAGCTGAAAGAAATGGCGCTGGCGATGTTAAACAGAGGCAGAACTCAGTAATCTATATAGAGATACACAAATAAAATTTTTATAAAACGCTTTTCTATAGTTGAGAAGTGTTTTATATACTAAATTGATATAATTTAATCATGCTAGATATAAAAATTTATTCGTGAAAATTTGGTGCAAGTCAAAAAGATACCGCAAACAAAGGCTATAAAACTGATGTCGATGCGGTCCTTGAACTTGATGATCAAAGAAAAAGCTAACCTATAAAATTGATGAATTGCGCGCTCGTCGTAATCAAATTTCTGATTTGATGAAAAAGCTGGTGGTAAACCTTCTGAAGAAAAACATAATTGAAGGTAAAAATCAAGACTGAACTTGCTGAGCTTGAAAATGAATTCCGCGATATTGACGAGAAATTAAATGCGGGATTAAACGTATCCCAAATATACTCCAACCAGATGTACCAATTGGTGAAGAAGGTGAAGATGAAGTCGTGAAGGAGTGGGGAATTGAGTTAGCTGAACAAAAATTTGGTTCAGAGCGAGTTGGTCAAAAAGACCATCTTGATTTTTGCAATGAATAAAAACTGGGTTGATTTTTGAACGTGGATCGAAAGGTCGCTGGAGCTAAATTCTATTTCTTGAAAGGCGATTTAGCGCTTTTAGAGAATACTATTTATCAGTTTGCGCTAAATAGTACTTTCTAAGAACTTTTAATTTTTATGACCGTTCCGCATATGGTTAATGGTAAAGTTGCGACGGGCACAGGGTTTTGCGCCACGTTCTAGCGATCAAAGCGATGAATATTTTATCGAAAACGAAGATCTAAGCTTAATTGCAACAGCTGAAATGTCGCTAACTGGCTATCATGCGATGAAATTCTTGAAGAATCGGATCTGCCGTTGTTTTTATGCTGGTTATTCGCCTTGCTATCGCAAAGAGGCGAGGGACTTACGGCAAACATACACGCGGTCTTTTCCGAGTTCATCAGTTCAATAAGCTGAAATGTATGCCTATACTTTACCTGAGCAAAGCGCTAAAGCTCACGAAAAAAATTTTGGCCGTCGAAGAAGAAATTTATCAAGATCTAGGAATCCCATATCGTGTAATCAATATTGCTAGTGGTGATTTGGGTGCGCCAGCTTCGAAAAATACGATATTGAGTATTGGAGTCAGTTGATGGAAAATATCGTGAAATTACTAGCTGCTCAAAGCTGTACAGATTATCAGGCACGGAAATTTGAATATTCGCGTTCGGCGAGCTAGCGAGCGAGCTGCAAGTGGTTCATACGCTTAATGGTACGGCGGTTTCGCTTGCACGATGTTTGGTGCAGTTCTTGAAAACTTCCAGAGCGGCGAAAACTTTAATTATCCCAAAGTTTTACGACCATTTATGGGTGGTAGAGAAAGAAATCTAGAAATTACTAAAGCACTATATTTAGCGTATATGTATATTTTACAACACTAAATGTAGTGCTTTTAATTTGTTTATGTTATAATGTAAATATAGCCAAAAATATAGAAAGAAGGTGATTATAATGGCTATAGTAATTTACAGCCAGCCAGATTGTCAGCGATGCAAAAATGACAGTCAGGCACTTGAAGAGACAGAATAACTTTTGAGCATAAGGATGTATCAGTAGATATGATGCGCATGATCAGGTTACAAGAGTTTATGGCCTAAGTTCTTTACCTGTAGTTTCGGTTGATACTGATGAAGTAGATTTATCTGATTTTTACCGGAGGAGAGAATCCAGTAGTTTGGATCATTGACGGTAAATATGTTTTCACTGAGTTCAGGGTTAAACGTCCTCGATGCTATAGCGAAACAGCTCAAGCGTTAAGCTAGTAAAGCTAGCGCTCTTTTTATTGACAATCAAAAAGGTTTATGCTAATATTTGAGTAGTAATTAACAGAAAAGGAAAGACATGATTTCACAGATTGAAGTTACAGGAAATAAATACGAAATTGATGAAAATACAAAAAATATGCAATTAAGCATGTCGGTAAACTAGACAAATATCTGCCACGACATGCTAAAAATCAGCATCGGCGCGCGTTTTGATTTCTCAAATTAACGGTGCTCATGACAATAAATATGAGGTTGAAGTAATCGTTGATGTGCCAGATAAAACTTTGGTAGCGAAAGATCAAAGTTCGAAATGTTCTTGCTGCGATTGATATTGTTGAGGCAAAACTTGATGGGCAAATTCGTCGCTATAAAACTGAAAAGAATCCACGCCTTTGGCAAATCTGGCATTATGGCTAAAAGTTTAAGCGCTCATTTAAACGAGGATAAAATATGTAGTAATCGCGTCAAAACGGCGCGATTTTTATTTTGCTAAAAATATTGTATAATGGTGTAACTTTATTATTTTAGGGAGTGAAAATGGATAAAGAAAACTTTTTCAAAAATACGGTCATAGGGTTTAGTGACCCGTTGATATTTATGAGAATACAATTTATTTAGATTTTGTATGAGATTAAAGACGATAAAATTATAAAAAGCCTATTTTTATTGTTTTTGTCAGAAGTAATTTAATAATAATTAGAGATAGCGAAAAATCGAGTCTAACAACAATATTGAAATTGTATTCTGATGTTGATATCTTTAGAGCTGGGAGATGGTGAGGTCTCGTAGATAGGACTTTAAATAGGAGATTGAATCTATCTGCTAACCATAAGAGTTATTTCTTCTAATAATAAAAATAGTAGAAATAGCCAAAAAGTTAATGAAAAAGTCCTTTAAAGGGCTTTTTAGTATCTAAAAATTATGTAAAATTGTAATAGATTTTATACTGTTTTAATGGAGAAGAAATGTCTAAAAACTGCGATATGATGATAGAGGAAAGCAAGACTGAAAAATTCTAACGAGATTTTTGGTGATCCACAAAAGCGAATTTTGGCGCGACTGCAGTTGATGAGATTAATTCTTTAAGCGAAAAATATGCTAAAAATCTGACGATGAATTAAAAAGAAAAAGTTTTGCTAAATTCAGCTTGATAAAAAGGTGAAACAGCTTGATACAATTTTGCCGGATGTTTTTGCGCTGGTGCGAGAAGCTTCAACTCGTACGCTTGGAATGCGCCATTTTGATGTTCAGCTAATTGGCGGAATGGTGCTTCATGAAGGAAAGGTTGCCGAGATGAAAAACTGGTGAAGGTAAGACCTTGAGTTGCGACTTTTACCGAGTTTCTTTGAAAATCGCTTGAAGGTAAAGGGTGTTCATGTAGTGACAGTTAACGACTACTTAGCTCAGCGCGACGCTTCTTGGATGGGTGAGCTTTATGATTTTCTTGGGCCTGTCGGTAGGTGTGATTGTAGAATGAAGCGAGCTATATTTATGATCCTAAGTTTGATAACGAATCGCACGAAGATGAAAAATGCGCCGCTTACGACCTGCTACACGCAAAGAAAGCATAATGCCGATATCACATATGGTACAAATAATGAATTTGGCTTTGATTATTTGCGTGATAATATGGTGAATGAAGTTGATTTATTGCGTCAGCGTGATCTTAACTTTGCTATCGTTGACGAAGTCGATTCAATTTTGATAGATGAAGCTCGAACTCCATTGATTATTTCGGCTCCAGCTGCAGAGAACCCAGAGGCATATATTCAGTTTGCTAAAATTGCTGCTCAGCTAACAGATGAAGATTATGAAACGGACGAGAAGCGTCGCAGTGTTTCGTTGACTGATTCTGGAATTGACAAAGTTGAAAAACTTCTCAATATGAAAAATCTTTACACGCCAGAGCATTCTCGCGCAGTTTATCATATGGATCAAGCTTTGCGCGCGCAAACTCTATTTAAGCGCGATAAAGACTATGTGGTGACTAATGACGGAGAAGTAATTATCGTCGATGAACACACTGGCCGCTTAATGAATGGTCGTCGATACAACGAAGGCCTTCATCAAGCAATTGAGGCAAAAGAAAAAGTGCCAGTACTTCAAGAGTCAATGACACTTGCGACAATTTCATTCCAGAATTTCTTCCGCCTTTATAAAAAACTTTCAGGTATGACTGGAACCGCATTTACTGAAGCTGAAGAGTTTCAGCAGATTTACTCTTTGGAGGTTGTACAAATTCCTTCGAATAAACCAGTTATTCGTGATGATAAAGAAGATCTAATTTTTAAGACTGAAAAAGCTAAAGCTTAAAGCTGTCGCTGAAGAAATTAAAAAGCATCACAAAGGCTGGTCGTCCAGTTTTGGTTGGCTCGGCTTCAATTGAAAAAAATGAACAAATCGCCAAATATCTCGATAAGGAAGGCATAAAGTACAATCTTCTAAATGCTAAAAATAACGAGCATGAAGCTGCGATTGTGGCTCGAGCCGGAGAGAAGGGTGCGATTACGCTTGCTACGAGACATTGCTGGTCGTGGAACTGATATTAAAGCTTGGTGAAGGCGTAAAAGAACTAGGTGGCTTAGTTGTAATTGGTTCAGAGCGTCACGAATCGCGTCGAATTGATAACCAGTTCCGTGGTCGTGGTGGCCGTCAAGGTGATCCAGGCGAGACGCAATTCTTTGTTTCAACCGAAGACGATCTAATGCGAATTTTCCAGGGTGAGCGAATTGCCATGCTCATGGATCGACTTGGTGTGCCTGATGATCAACCAATTCAGCATAAATCTGTTTCAAGACGCTCGAAAATGCTCAAAAACGAGTTGAGGGATTCAATTTTGACACGCGTAAAAATGTTGTTCAATACGACAATGTGATTAATCGTCATCGAAAAGTTGTCTATACGATGCGCCGAAAAATTCTTGAAGGTGAAGATATTACTCCGCAAATTAAAGCCTTGTTTGAGGATAAGGTTCGTGAACTAGTGGACTTCCTTCAAAGAATAATCCAGATTTTGTTGATAATTTCCTAAATTCTTCCCAGTTGAACGTAATACAGTTGAAGCAATTGGCCGAATTAAAAATGATAAAAACGTCTTTCGCTAGCTAAACAGATCGCTGACGATATTTACGCTGAAAAAGAATTTGAGCTAGGTGAAGACACAATCCAAAAGATCGAGCGCGAAGTTTATATGCAGATTCTTGATACTTTATGGATGAATCACTTGAGAAATATGAGATCATTTTGCGCGAAGGAATCTCACTGGCGAAGTGTTGGTCAGCGTGATCCGTTGGTTGAATATCGTTCCGAGAGTCAGAAAGCTATTTGATGGATTACAGAATACTTTACGTGATGAAGCGGTTCAGTTATTACTCATATTCAGCAGAGTGATGTTCTAGCTCGTAGTGAAGATCACGAAACCAGATTAACACGTCTTGCGGAAAATTCTGTAGAATCTGGCGTGAATGAAGTATTTAGCTGGTGAAAAAGAATCGAGATGATGATTTTAGCGCAAGAAATCTTCGACCGTATCGAGGAAAAATGCTCGCAAAAACAAGGCTCGCAAAACTAAAAAAGCTCAGCGTCAAAACAAGAAAAAGGGCCGAAAATAAATGCGGCATTTCGTTGAAGAAGTGCGCCTAAAAAATGGCGCGCGCGGTCTTCTTATAAATGTTCCAGATACGACTGTGATGAGCTTTTCGGTTTCAGTTTCGAGCAGGGCTCAAGATATACTAAGAGCCATAAAATCTACGAGACTGCTCATATAATGGGAGCATATGGCTTTTTGGTGCTAATGCAAAATTTGCTATGAGCATGAATTTGAAGCTGATTTTACCAAAAATGGCGCCTATCATAACGCCTCAACATCCGATATGAATATGGTTTATATTGCTGATTGTGCTGATTTTGAATGGGAGAGAATTCTAGACCTTCAGCTTCTTTCGATCGCTACACCAAAATTTAATGAAACTGAATTTCTGGCTGAAAAGGGCAATGTTCGCAACGAATTGACTGGGATATCTGAAATAATAACGCACGTCTTTTATGGCCAAAAATTCAGCAGGCTTTTGGTGAAAAAGTTCTAACTTATGAACAGCGTCTTAAAACAATTGATAATATTTCGCTAGCTGATATCTGTGAACATCACGCGCGGACTCACACTACCTATAATTTACGATTTATGTGCTGGAAAAAAATTGATGAATCGCGCCGTGGGAAAATCATTGCCAGTCTTGAGACAAATTTCTTTACCGCGAGGCGAAAGGTTTGACCTGACTGATCCTCTCGAAACGCCATATGAGCCAGTTTATATTGCGCGACCAGATCTAAAAAATATTAGTTTTGGCTTTATCGCTAGTTTTACCACGCTCAGCTGTCGGATGATGAAATGGATGCTATGGATGCGTTTAACCACATTATAACTGGCACAATGCATTCGCGTATTTTTGGACAGGCCGAAAACGAGGTTTAGCTTATGGTATTTATTCTGGAACGTCGCGTGGGTGAATGATTCTTCGTGAGGGATTTTTGAAGGCCAAACTAATTTTGATACTGCTAAACCGCTTTTTGGACTTGTCGTAACAGAATTAAAGCGAATCTTTGAGTGGTGAAATTTCTGAGACTGAGCTTGAAGCGATGAAGAGCTTTGCATTAAGGGTCTTTTTCAGATGAGTGGCCAAACAGTAGCTTCGACAGCCGGATTTTATGCTAGTCGCTATTTTTCTGGGATGGTGAAATTCGTGATTTCGAAAACAACCAGAACTGATTCGCGAGATCTCACTCGATAAAATGCTCAAAGTTGCTCGTGAATTTATTGACGCAAAATGCTGGTCATTTTGGTGCGGTTAGCAGTGGTGAAGTTGAGCAGGTCAATGAACTAAACGCTGAGATTTCTAAACTTTTTGAAAAATAGAAAGAGAAAAAGCTCCCACTTTTGTAGAGCTGTAGGGTTACTCTCCATGAACATGTATTGCCCGTGCTCCGGGGCTTCTTTCATAGATAGTGTATATTTTTGCCATCTCGAGATCTGCGCATCTTTTTGCACTATTTTCTGACATTCCTGCCTGAAAATCTCTGAATATTCGATCATTGTCTGTTAAGCTGTTATCGAATAAATATATCTTATCACCTTCATTAACATTTTTGTTTGATGAAGGTGGTGATTTTTCTGTTGCATCACTGTTTTTCTGATCTCGGTATACGATGCAAAAACACTGTCTTTTAAATTTTTCGGTATTTTCTACACCTTTCGGTTGCTGTCTTGTCGACATAGCATAAAACATTTTAGTGCCATATTTTTGGCACCTCCTTTAGATAATTTACTCTTAACGAGCTATTGATATTTTAACACGTTTTTCTAAAAAGTCAAGTGTATGAGTTAGTTTGCTACGCAAAATGATAAAATTAAAAGAAAAGGAGAAAATATGAAGATTGCTTTACTCGGATTTGGTTTAGAGACACAAAGTGCGATGAGTTTTGGCTAAAAATATAAAGATGCGGAATTTGAAATTTACGATCAGCGGGCAGAAAAGTAAAATAGAAGCGCCACGAAACACTAAAAATTTTTGGGCGTAAAGGACTTTTCAGAGTGAAGCTGATTTAATCGTTCCTCACCAGCCGTAAATCCACACAGCCTTTCTTCTTCTAAAATTACTAGTGTAACAAATTTATTCTTTGAAAATTGTCCCAGCGAAAGATTATTGGCGTAACTGGGTCAAAGGGCAAGGGAACGACAGCTAGTTTTGTGGCGGAAATTCTAAAAATCTGCTAGTGTAAAAACGCACTCCTCTGGCAATATTGGGGTTCCAGCGCTTGATAAAATTGATGAAATATCGCCCTAATGACGCGGTAGTATATGAGCTCAGTAGCTTTTCAGCTTTGGGATGCTAGAAATCACCATTATAGCGATTCTGAATAATATCAGAGCCAGAACCACTTGGATGTTCATGACGGTTTTGATGATTATGTTGCAGCTAAAATGAATATTGCCTTAAAACAAACCAAAAAACGATTTTTATCTATAACTCAGAAAATCAAGTTGTGGAAAAAGGCTGTGGAAAACTCTAAGAATCAGTTATAGTGAGACACTCCAAAAATTTTTCCGAACAAAAACTTGCTCATATTCAAGAAGGATATTTTTGTTGAGGGTGAGAAGAGCTTTTGAAACTAGTATTCTAAAATTAGCAGGCGAGCATAATCATGCTTTTAGTGACATGATAGCGACTTTTGATTTTTCTTAGCGGATCACAGGAAGGAGTATGGAAGAGATCGACTAATGCCTGGCGAGAAGGATTGTCTAAATTTGAGGGCACTGCCATCGTTTGAAATTTGGTTCGTGAAGATTTGACGGAGTCAAATTTTTACGATGACAGTATTGCAACTTCACCAGGTAGTGCAATTGCGGCGATGAGATGCCTTCGCTGAGCCCTAAGGTGCTGATTTTGGGCGGTAGTGACAAAGGGAGCAGATTTAAGTGAGTTAATTTCGCGAATATCAGAATCATCGATTGATGAGACTTCGCGAAGTAGATTTTTAATCGGTAAAAAAGCCGAGAAATTGAATTCAAAAGCTTAAAAGATAAAGAATTTTACCCGTATTAAAAATCTTGGCTTACATACTACCATGCAACAGGTTGTTGAAAACTGCTTTTACCGATGCTCAATCTGGGGATGTGGTTATTTATGAGCCCAGCGCACCTAGTTTTGATATGTTTAAGAGCTATGTTGATCAGGGAAGCAATTTATTAAAGCAGTGGGTGAACTGTAAAATGAGCATGAAAATAACTTTCGAAGGCCGGAGTTGCTATTTTTCTGAAAAATAAAAAGTCTTGACAATGCCAGCTACTTGGTATAACATAGAACTATGACGGAGCAAGAACAAATTGAAAAATAGCTTCGCGAATGTCTAGCAGATGCGAAAAAGCTGTGACTTTTTGCGTGCTAAAAGTTTGCTCTAACCTGTCTATACAGGCGATATTATCAAAAGAACTTGAGAAGCCAGAGCTGGTAGTTATGGAAGGAACAATTTACCCGCTACTGGGTCGACTTCAAAAAGAAGGATTATTGTCGCATGAATGGCAGGAAAGCGAGCAAGACCCTACGGAAATATTATAAAATTACCGATTTTCGGTAAAGGTGTTGCGCAGGGTGGTGGAGAAAAGAAATTAATAATTTAAGCGCAACGATTGATAAACTTTAAAGAGAAATATGGAAAGATTACGGATTCATTTGGCGAAAATACCTTACGAAATTGAGAATGGTGCCAAAAAGATATTGAAAAATATTTAAACGCTCTTCGAAAAATTGCTGATGATTCAATTTTGCGGATGTTGAAATTCGAATCACTGAAATCCTATCAGACATTGGGGTGGGAGGCAAATGGCGTAATCACTAAAGAAGATGTCGAAAAAATTCGCACTCAAATTGGCGAGCCGGAAGTTTTTGAAGGTGAAGGTGATGAAGATACTATCGACAACGATAATCGTAGCTATTTTGAACGGCTTAAAACTAAAAAACTATATCGTATTCGAAAAATGCGCAGAGTTGATGGTGTGGCGGCTGGACTTGCCGAGTATTTTGAAATCGATGTAACGATAATTCGTATTTTTGATATTTGTTGATTTTTCCAACAATGGGTTGGATGTTTATCGTCTATCTAATTTTAGTTTTGCGATGCCAGTTGCTAAAAAATGCTAACGATATTTTTGAGGATTGCGTGGTCAGGAGATTTCGGCGAGTGCTATTTCACAAATCAATGATGAGTTTAATTTTGAAAAGGCTAATAGGAAAGAGCATTCAGCTAGAAGGATTGGTTTAAAGATTCTCGGAGTAATTTTTACTCTTATAGCATTTTGTGGATTAATCACTTTATAGTTATGGGTGATTTTTGGGCTAAAGAAGCTTTCAGGAATGATACTATAGGCGGTATGGTGAGAAATTCAAGCTCCTAATTATGATTTTGGGTAATTTTGCGGGCGTGATATTCATTATATTTTGGTCGATTCTGGCGCATGCAAGTTTTTTGGCTAAATTTACGCTCAATCATTTTGTTGCGATAATGATGAGCTTAGCACTAAGGTATTACTAGTGGAATAGGAATTTTTCACGGTCGCGAGCGATGGTATTGAGTCGTTTGTCACAGAAAATTGAATCCAGTGCGATTGTCTCACAAAGCTTGATTAACAAAGATGATCTTTCTAAGATTGAGGAGGTTAGCTCAAAGTTGGTATTCGTAGGGAGAATATATTGTGAGCGATGAACGTAAAAATTGAGATTGGTGAATATAAAGCTTTAAACCAGAATTTATCAAAAACTAGATTTAATTTTAGAGATAACAAACTAACGATCTCTGGCAATAATAGAAGATATTTTTACGAGTGGATCAAATAGAGTTTATTCGAATTTTACGGACGGAACTCTCAAAATAACCACCAATGAACTTTCCGCTATCAAAGCACAAAAAGATCAAGACAAACTTGAAGCGACAACTTTCAGAGCCGAGACCGGTTCTGACTTTTGCGGTTCGAGGAAGTGGTAAGATTAAAAACTTTAAAGGTTTATTTCTATGATATAAATAATCAATTTACAGAACAAAGATTTGGAGCAATTTTATGAAAGATTAATGTAGAGAATATTTCGAAAACTTTTGGTAATAAGAAAAAAATAAATTTCAAGCTTTAAAAATGTAAGTTTGAGATTCTGACGGCGCTAGTGTGGCTATTATCGTAGTAAATCCGGAAGTGGAAAAATCGACTCTAATTCATGCAATAGAGTGGGCTCGATGCTCCTGAAAAAGGTCATGTTTTTATAGACGGGATTGATATTCTATCTATGAAGCAAAGAAGATTGATAAATTTCATTGCGCAAAAATGGGGTTATTTTTCAGAGTTTCTTTGTGCAGGAAATGAAACTTGCGTTGAAAATGTGAAAGGTCTACCTTTAGAAATAGCAGAGGTACCAACTTTACGTCGATCTAAGAAAATAGAAAATGCTTTGAAGAAAGTTGAACTTCTTGATAAGAAAAATCTAAAGCGCGAGATCTTTCTGGTGGTCAAAAAGCAAAGATTAGCTATTGCTCGAGCAATCGTGAATGAGCCTAAGTTGATTTTTGCCGAAACAGAGCCAACAGGTAATCTAGATTCTGTAACTGGCGCAAAAATTGAAAAATTGCTGTTGATTATAATAAAAATAATGGTGCTACTTTAGTTGTTGTGACGCATGATGAAGATCTAGCTGCAAAATGTGAGATTCAAATTAGGGTCAAAAGATGGTGAGATCGAGATCAATTAAAAGATACGAGAGGAGTAAAAATGCGTAGGGTTGATATAGTAAAAGCGAGCAGTAAAATCTTTCTAAATCTAGAAATTGCGAACAATTCTAACATCTCTAGCTATTGCAGTTGGGGCGACAACAATTTCACTAGCTCTTGCTGCCGGAAAGAGACGCTTATGTTTCTGGTTTAGCTAATAAAGATTGGAGACAAGAACTCTATTAGTATAGCGCGAAAAATTAAATCAGAAAAAGTCGGATCGTACGAACTTAAAGCTCAGAACAGCGAAGGTGAAGCCTCTAGCAGCGAAAAAAAGAAAAAAAGCTACACTTAGTGGACTCGAGAAATATGCGTTGAAGCAATCGGATATTCAAAAATACAAAAAGTTAAAGGTGTCGATAAAAATAAGCCCATTTGTAAATATAAATGTTAGAGACAGCTCGAGCTGAGACGACGGACAAAAAGATTGTTGTGGGTGCAGTGACTAAAAATGATTCTAAACAGGTTGAGTTTTTCAGCCAGTAAAGCTAAATGATAAATTTGAAATTCCTGCAGGAAAAAGCTATTGCTCTAAGAGTTTTTGCGAAGGCGGTCAAAATGAAAAAGCAAGACTTGGTCAGTAAGAAAAGTAATTTTTTGAGATTAAGAATTCAGTTGGTGAGATTATTGAAGAGAGCTTTTGAGGTCATGTGGTAGATAATGGAAAAGACCGAGATGGAGTTTTTCTTACCCTAATGCTTTTCGAATTTCAAATAGTGACGGATTACGAATTTCTAAAAACTAACGCCAAGATGGCTAGTACTTTGGCGGAGTTAATGTGAGGTGTAAAGAATGGGTTTACAGCTCAACAAGTCGCCGAAGAAATTAGAAAAAGCTGACGTCGAACGATTTGAAGTTTCAAGTTTTGCTGACAGTTACAAGACAGTTCAATCTGCAATCAACGTTGCTGCAGCCGGATTAGCAGGTTTGGCGCACTACAATTCTGGCAAGTGTTTTGGGATAATTAGTACGCAGTATATAAGCGTGCTTGAGCGAACTTCGCAAATTGGTCTAATGAAATCCCTCGGGCTAAAAAGAGCGATATTTCAAAAATGTTTCGTTACGAAGCTGCATGGATTGGTTTTTTGGGTGGAACGATTGGGGTGATAATTGCTGGAGTGTTTAGCTCAATATTGAATCCTTTAATGAGTAACTCTGGAATATTTTCGATTAAATCAGATGTGAGCCTACTTCAAATGGATTGGGTTGCAAGTGCAGTCATGGTATTATGCTTAATAGGTTGTTGCTGCAGTCTCTGAGTTTTACCGGCACGAAAAGCTGCAAAGATGAACCCTATAGAGGCGCTTCCGAACTGAATAATGAATAATAAAAATTCCACTCAAACAGGTGGGTTTTTATTGAATCAAAAAACTTATCGTGATATAATTTAGGCATTATGACAGGAGAAAAAGTAACTAAAGAGTAATTAAAATCCAACCCTCAGATGCTTTGAAAAGGAACAGTTAGAGGGTTTAAAGAATTCATAAAAAGTCAAGGTTTGATCGCATGGCTACCGGTTTGATTATCGGTACTAGCAGCGACTTTGGATTAAATCGCTTATTGATAACGTAATTATGCCTCCACTTGGCATATTGTTGGGCTCTACTGATGGTTTAAAGGACTAGTATCTAAATATTCCCTACATAATGGATTGCATCAAGTTAAATATGAGTGTGTTCTTAAATGATCTTGTAAACTTTTCTTGATCATTGCAGCAGTAGTATACTTTATTATTATCGCAGTTACAAAGTTTCATGGTGAGGATCATCTAGCTAAAAATAATTTATGGATAAGCTTCAAATTCATGCTCAACAAATCTTGGCTGAAATCGTTAAGAGCTGATTTGAAAGCTTAATTTTTCTCAAATTTCAAGCGAAGTGAAGACTTGAAGCTGAAATATCTCAGCCGGAGATTTGGAATAATCCGCAAAATGCGCAAACTAAAGTTCAGCAGTTTAGCTAGTCTTAGATCGATCCTTGGAATGTCCCTACGAGGCGCAAGTTGAGGATATTTTGAAAGTTAATGGAGATTGCGAGATCTAGAAGATGAGTTTTTCTGGGCAGATTGATGCTTTTCGAAGTCGAGCTCGAGAAAATTAAAGAAGAGTCTGCTTTTTGATGCGGGTGAATTTGATTCGGGCGACGCAATTGTTCAATATAACTTCTGGTGTCAGTGGAACTGATGCGCAGGATTTTGCGGAAATGCTTGAACAGATGTATGTTGCGCTGGAGCAGATGATTTTAAGACTGAACAGATAGAACGGTCCATCGGAGAAGAAGCTGGAATTAAAACTGAGTGTTTTTGAAGTTGGTGGAGCTGAGATGCTTATGGTAAATTACAGCGAAAATGGCGTTCATCGTCTGGTGCAATTTCACCCGATTTCAACAGCGGCGGTAGCCGAAACTTCTTTTGCTTTGGTTGAGTTTGCCAAGTGCGACACCAGAAGACGTTAAGATTGAAGAAAAAGATTTGCAGGTTGACGTTTATCGATCGGTGGAAAAGGGTGGTCAGGGTGTTAATACAACTGATTCAGCCGTTCAGTACACATATTCAGAACTGGGACTGTGGTGGCTATTCAAAATGAGCGTTTCGCAAACTCAAAATAAAGAAACTGCAATGAATATTTTGCGTGGAAAGCTTCTTCAAATGAAGCTTGAGCAGCGTGCCGCCGATTGGAATGAGTTACAGGCCGGAAAATCAGCTGACTGGGGTTCGCTAAATTCAGAGATTATATCCTAAACCCTTATAAATTAGTTAAGAGATCTCGCACTAAATACGAAGGAAAAGATGTTGAAAAAGTACTGAATGGCGAAATTGATGGGTTCATTTATGCTTTTTAGAAATTCTAAAAATTGATTGATAGTTGATAAATCAAATATTTTAGGTTACTTAAACAGGCTAAGGAATAACACTATTGACATATTGTATTATTTTATGATACAATCAAGATCATTGATTATAGATGGAAAATACAACAAACATAAAATTCACAAAAGTATTCTTCATGAGGGATGAAGATGATCTATTGGACATCAGCAATACTTTCTGAAAGTATTCAAATCGTCGAGACTAATTGAGCGATCGCGCAAAAATCAGATTGAAGAGAGGGCTGCTCAGCCCTCTGGATATGTATAGTAGATCGCAGCCATATCTATAAAATTATTTCAAAACAGCAATTAGACGCAGATGGCGATCCCTGTTTCGATGGATATGATTGCGTCTCGTTATCTTAAGAAATACAGCAGAAATGATCCACCAGTTAGATGGCTCGGTTGGATGATAAAAGCTGACACGGCTATATATCTTGATAAATCCGCAAGACCTCTTGAAGCTTTGACTAAAAATTTCTGGAAAAATTTCTCAAACCGGGTTCTCAGCGTCCCAAAGTCAAAAGTCTTAAATATTGACCGAAATGATATTTTTCTGCAGTTGGCGTGCCTATTTCTAGGGGCTATATTGATAATGAAAAAGGGGATGCGAAATAAAGCTTGCTAGCTACGGCGGATTTTATAAATAATTTTTCAGCAATTATCCGAATCGGACAAAACTGAAATCTTGGCGCGAATTAGAGCTAACTTTATTTCTGATGATGCAGAAGTATAGATTTTTAATCAGATGATAATGTTTTTGTAGAAAATTATGGATTCTCCAATCTCTGTTGCTGATGAAAGCTCTAACAGTGATTGACGAAAACTGGTTTTTAGTGGTGCAACACTTGGAACTTCAATATACTTGCTTGAACAGGCTACCTGAAGTTAGAAAAATAAACAGGATTTACTTTTTGGGATAGTGAAACTTCAACAAAGAAAAACTTGGACAGTAAACGCCAGCACAGCACAGTTCGGTTTGGTATGATGACAGAAGATGCTTTTGGGCGAGGGGATTAGTGACCGTAAGATAGCTATTTTGAATATCGCTATCACCAAAAATCCAACCAGAAGAACTTTTTCTGCAAAAAATTGGATCACTGGTTCTAAGTACTCCGCATTATGATTATGAAAATAAAAAAATATTTGAAGATGATAAGTTCAAGAATCTTATGCTTGATTTTGACCAGTTGAAAAGAGATTTTTGAAGCGAGCAGAGTTTTATTAGAACCAACAATTTTTGGCTGATGATGAATGGCGAGAAAAGATTTTTAGAATCACAGGGTTTTCAGAAGAAGAAAATATTTTTTTGAACAGAATGGCATAACATTTGAAGATAGAGGATTACCCTGATTTTAATGAGTTAATTCAAAAGCGAAAAGCTAACTCTAAAAAGCTTGGTGAAATTGATATGTTTGAAAAACTTACTTAATTAACAAATTTTTAAAATATTTGTTCTATAAAATCAAAAGCTTGACCGTTATAGAAAAAGTTAGTATAATTAAAATAGTTATGATTTTTATTGGACCGTGTAACTAAAACCTATGGTAGTGCTGATCATCCAGCGTTGAGCCAGATTAGCCTTCATATTAAACCAAAGAATTTGTAATTTTGGTTGGTACTAGTGGTGCAGGAAAATCAACACTTCTTAAACTTTTTTGACGCGAGGAGGAAACCTCTAGCGGCAAGATTGTCGTCAGTGGGATCGATTATGATAAATTAAAGGATAAGGATATTCCACTTCTTCGCAGACGAATCGGTGTGGTGTTTCAGGATTTTAAACTTTTACCGAACCGAACTGTTTTTGAAAATATTGCTTTTGCTTTGGAAATTGTAGGGATGAACAATCATGAAATTCGTTCTACCGTGCCAAAAAGTTATTAAGCTAGTCGGTCTTGAAGGAAAGAAAGAATTTTCCGCAGCAGCTGAGCAGTGGAGAACGCCAGCGGTAGCGATTGCTCGTGCGCTCGTTCGCCAGCCAAAGATTCTAATTGCTGATGAGCCAACAGGTAACCTTGACCCGAAACATAGTTGGGATATTATTCGTTTGCTTGGAAAAATTAACAATTACGGCACGACAGTTGTTCTGACTACCCACAATGTTGAGATTGTCAATAAATTAAAACGTCGTGTGATTACGCTCAATAAAGGGTGAAAGTTACACATGATCAATCGCAGGGGAGTTATAAAGCAATAATGGCGAAGAGAAAAAAGCAGAACTCAAAAGTTATGATGGAACAAAAACGCCGCAGGCGTAAATTATTAACTTTGTGGCGAATAATAAAATATGGGGCAAATAGTTTTTCGTCGGAATGCTTGGCTATCGGTAGCAGCGACAGCAGTGATGACGATTACGCTCTTGATAATTTTTGGATCTTTTTGGTGCGTATGGGTATTGTGAATACTGTTAATACTCTAACGGAAAAATAGATGTTTCTATTATCTTAAAAAGATGTAAAAGACACTGACGTAGCTAAAATGACCAAAAACTCTAAAAAAATCTCAAGACTGTTAAGAAAGTTGAATATACGTCTAACGAACAAGCCCGAAAGAATTATGCTTCAAAAAGATTAAGGAAAAAAAGACAGAAACTACTCTAGAGGCGATTGAAGTTGCTTCAAATGAATTTCAGCTAGCTTTTTCAGTTACGCTTGAAGATATCGTAATACTGCTGAACTAAAAAGACAGTTGAAAGTGATAAAGATACCAGGAAAAATCTCACAAAAGACAAAGAGCCAACTTTATAAAGTAGTCGAAAAAGAGTCTATCGAAACTATCTTCCAACAACTTTTGCGACAGTTGAAAAAGGTTGGTGTTTTTGCGATAGCACTTTTTGCAATGATTTTCTGGTTTGATAATCTTTAATACTATTCGTATGGCGATATTTAATCGGCGAGAAGAGATTTATATGATGAAGCTTGTTGGTGCTGAAAATGGTTTTATTCGTGGTCCCTTTGTTGTAGAGTCTATGATTTCCAGGGTATATTGGCTGCAGTTTTTGCGACTAGGTGTAGGTTATGCGGCGGTAACACTATCTCTAAACAAGATCGAAAAATTAGGGTGTACACTTGATCCGGTTGTAACTAGGTGGCTAATTTCTTACTTGCATTGTATTTCCTTGCTTGGCACTCTTGGGCTCTTTAATTGGTGTTGTACTCATCTTGGATTGCAACAGAAAATATCTAAATAAGAGTTGATTTAAGCATTTTTGATGTGGTATAATAAAAATATGACAGGAAAAATAAAAATAGTAAGAAAAGGAAAATTTAGTAAACGGAATATTATCACTTGAGCTTTACTATATCAAGTGTATTTGCGATGAATGTCATAAAAACCAGCTCAGGCCAGACCGTGAAAGGCGGAGCTTCAGCAACAGATTGATGCTCTTCAAAGGGAGCGAACAAGAGGCTTTTAGGTCAAACAAATGAAGCTTAAGAATAAAAGCTCAAAATATCCAGGACGAATTAAATTCTATTGAAAAAGAGAGTTGCTATCGAGAACCAAATTAAAAATTTCTCAGGCGCAGCATGACAAGCTTCAGATTGAAATTAAGGAAACTGAGGAGAAAATTGAGGCAAACCGTGAGGCCTTGGGTAGAACTCTGGCCGATATGTCAGTTGATGAAGAAATTACACAGATTGAACGATTGGCGAGTAGTGAAAATCTTTCTAAGGCACTAGATAATCTAGAATATCAAAGTTCTGTGAAAGATTCATTGACGCAAAAAGTTGGTGAAATTAAGCAACGCAAAAAGAACTTGAACAAAAACGAGATGCTGTTAAAAAGTTCTAGAGGATCAAAAAAGTATCTGAAAAGCAAAAGCAAGATAAAATCAATGAGAGAAATTCTTTGCTTGAAAAACAAAGGGCGAAGAAGCTGAATATAAGAAATACGCTCCAGGAACAATCAGCTCAAAAAGCTAAACTGCAAGATGAGCAGAATAGAATTATTCAACAAGAAAGCTCAGAGATTTTCTACGTAGTGGATCCTCAGTTGATCTTGGGCTGGCGGGTTGAAGCTCATACCCTAGGGGTTCTAGCTGGAGGTGCGTAGTGGATCAATCCACTGTATGGAGTTATAAAGATGATCCTCTGGGCTACAGTTGTGGCCAATGTGTGAGCTATACTGCGGAGAATTGTCAAAGGAAACTAGCTATCAACCTCTCTGGTGGGAACGCTAATATGTGGCGGCTTCAGCGCGACGACATGGATTTTCTACAGGGAGCAACTCCACGGGCTGGGTCTATCGCTGTTATGTATATTGGTGCCTATGGTCACGTTGCTTGAGTTGAATCAGTTCATGGCGATGGCACGATGACGATTAGTCAGTATAACTGGCCAACTCATCGAATGAGAATCGCTGGGGTGAATACTCTCAAATGCGTGTTTCTACAAATAAATTCCATGAATATATCTATATCAAATAAATTTAATAAATCACCTCAGCTAAGAGGTGATTTTTGAGTTAAAATTGCTTATGATATAATAAAATAATGAATAGAGAGAGGTAGAAAGTCGATGTATCGACTACGGTGGTTATTTCAGGGGTTATATAGTGAGTTGGTTTTATTGGCGGGACTCGAAAAACCGAGCTTTTAAATTTAGTTTCACCTGTTTTTTGGTCTTCAGAAAGCAAACTAACGAGCTAGATTTAGAATTCAGTTCAAGAGACTTTTAAAACTTTAATTACTAAATTTGATGGCAATATTGATAAAAATAAATTAATGAGGGTGCTTCAAAGGGCTAGTTAATGCTACTGGTGATAAATTTACGACTTATATGGACTCAAAAGAAGCGGAAGAATTTAATAAAAAGTTTAAGTGGCGATATTGGTGCTGGTATTGGAGTCGAGTTGGCATCCGTAACAATCTTCCTACTGTATCCGAGCTCTGAAAAATAACGCAGCTATCGAATCTGAGTATTCCAGAGTGGAGATATTATTCTTGAGGGTTAATAGTGAGAGTGTTTTCTGGTATGAGTATTGATGAAATCATCAAGATAAAAGGAGAAGCTGGTACTAGTGTAAAGATTAAAATCTCTCGAAATAAAGAAGAAAAAGAGTTTTCGATTACTCGTGCCAAAATTTCCAATCCGAGCGTTGAGTTTAGGTATTTCGAGATGAAATTGCTGTCTGTAACTATTTCCCGTTTTGATAATGAAACCCGGTAATTTGGCTACAAAAATATGCGCAAGAGATCAAGCAGAAAAGGAATTTCTAAAGTTATTCTAGACCTTCGTGGAAATGGGGCGGTTATGTTGCTGCTGCACAATCGGTGGCTAGTTTATGGCTCAAAAAGGTAGCTAATTGTGTCAGAGAAAAAGGTGCGAAAACCGTCGATGAGGTTCGTGCGGATGGTAATAATGTTCTTGAAGGAGTAGAGACTATTGTGATAGAAACAGCGGCAGATGCGAGTGCAGCGAGATTGTTGTTAGCGCCCTGAAAGATCATAAAAGCTGCTCGTTTTACGGTGTTAAAACTTATGGTAAAGGCAGTGTTCAGAACCAATTAGAATCAATAATGGTGCAATTTTGAAAGTAACTATTGCTAAATGGTATACGCCGAACGGAAAAATATTAATGGTGAAGGTATTTCTCGGATAAAAGAGTTAGTACTTCTGAACAAATAAATTCCGGTCGAGACCCTCAGCTTGACTTTTGCCAAGAAGCTCTAAAATAAAATATAGCTTTTTGAAAAACTTATGCTATAATACGGCTATGGAAATAAAGAAGAAGATCTTATTAGTTGAAGATGATGAAATGTTAGCAAGCGTATATCGCGCTCGTCTTGAAAAATGGAAGGTTTTTGACGTGTGTGAAGTTCATGATGGTGAACAGGCTCTTTCTAGCGCGATCGCTTATCGTCCAGATTTAATTTCTACTGGATGCAATGATGCCGAAAATTTCTGGGTTCGATGTTCTTGATATTTTTTAAAGAACACTCCTGAAACGAGTGAATATTACGGTAATTATGCTAACCGCTTTAAGTCAAGAAAAGATAAGGAACGAGCTGAATCTCTAGGCGTTGATGAGTATTTAGTTAAATCTCAAGTGGTTATTTCTGATGTAGTAGAGCAGAGTTCGCCACCATCTTGGAATCAATCATAAGAACTGCCATATAAATCTATATATAAAAATAAGCCAATTCGTGAGAAGAGGCTTATTTTTTGAAATTAACAACGATTACTTCAACTACAGTTCGTCGCTCAGTTTTACCTGTAAATTTCTTTTTGGCGATTTGCTTAAAGTTTTACAACTCCACTTTTAGCGGCATGGATTGTAAAAGTTTCGGCTCATGTAAGTTCCTTCGCCAGCTAATTTGGTTGCTGCCAGTTTGTCGAACGAGAACTTCGCCCTCATTGACTTTTTGACCGCCAAATCGTTTTACACCCTAAGCGTTGGCCAGCGTTGTTGTGGATGTTCTTACTTGTACCACCAGCTTTAACTTTTGACATTTTTACTCCTTATTAGTACTAATAATTCACGCGCCACAACTTGATTTTTCGCGATAATATATTAAATCTTGTGGTTTAACGCGCATAAATTCCCTCCTATTATAGCCGAGTTCCTCCAAAAAGTCAATAAGCGGAAGGTGGAGAAAAATTGCCATTTTGGTTTTTCCAAGCTGGAACAGCAATACAAATCTGGGTGCCTTCTGGAATTTGACAGGCTAGATTTTTCAAAAATTTGAGATTATGCGATTACAATTTTTCGCGAACTTCTGCTAATTTTTGGGTGAGATGGAGCAGAAAAGAGCTGTCCAAGATAGGTCTCGCACACTACAGTTGAAAGTTTTTGGCGCGAAATCCACTTTTCATGAGGTTGCATCGGCTCGATATATTTTGCCAATTTTGCCATGTGGCCTAAATTCTTGTAAACCAATCTAGATTTTTCTTGTGAAATCAATCATTTTATCACTTAAATCTGTTCCAAAAAAACTTGAAAACCTTTTAGGGTTGCCTCTTGGAGAACTGTGCCGGTACCACAAAAAGGATCAAGTAGTTTTTGGCATATCGATATCTTTTAGTAGGGGCTGTTTGTAAATTTTATCTGTGGCTGATTTTCGCCAGCACCAAGATTGATCATTGTCTGAGCGAGTTTTGGCGGCAACATCCCAACAAAAGCATCACGCTTTGGCCTGTTCTGGTCGCGTCGGGCGTAGGCAGAAATATTTTGCGAGCCTTCGCTTAAAGCAATAAAGGTCTTATTTTTAGAGCTTGCGATTATAATCTCTCGTTTTTATCGTAGCCCTAATTTGTTGTTGCGCGAAATTGCAGTAGAGAGCGATAATTTACGCCCATCAATTATACGTATCGATATACCATCTTTTTTGGCGCTTTGTTTTATTTTTGATAATAGGTCTGATATTTCTCGCGGGGAAGTCCTGACGCTGTAAGTTGAAATTCCTATCGTAATTTTACCATTTGCCTTTTTGTTATCATCTAGAACTTTCTTCAGAACAATCGGTTTTATCTTATGCCAATCGGTTGACTCTATCTCATGAACTATCTCACCGGTTTTTAAAATACTGCCAAAATGAGAAACGTTAAGCTTATTGGAATCTATTAAAGCCACCTCACGATTTAAAAACACGGATTTTTCGCCACCAAAAACACTTTCTAGTTCAGCGACACCAATGGCAGGCTGTCTGCCCAAGATTGCAATTTTCATTATTTTATTATAGCAGATTTAATTGATTTTTAAGAACATACTTGACAAACTGTACAGAGGTAGAATATAAACATAAACGAGTTAATATCCAGAACTTTATGGGTAGGAAAAGGAGAAAAATAAAATATAAAATTAAGATTGCAGCGATTTTTGGCGAGTGCGATTGCTGGTGGAGCTTTAATGTGACCAGCTTTTGCTGATACGCCAAAACAGCTTACAAAGATTTTAACCTCACCCTAATATTCAGCTCAAAGCTGATGCTCAAAGTGGATAGGGTCGCGATGACGATCGCTGGCATAGTTTTTAGGATAGATTTTGAATTCGGGAAACAGTCAATCCTGGTGACTACTTCTTTATTTATCAAAAGGGTATCGCTGGTATGGGATGAAGTCCGAGTTTTGACAAACAGCTAATGGTAAAACTAGCAACTGCTAAGGTTGTTGAGTGCTAATAAAGGTCATGGCATCTTATTCTTGTATATAAAACTGATGCTGAAGGTATTGCTAAGTTTGATACCCTAAACTGTAGATGAGGCTGTGCCTTGGAGCAAGTGGAAGATTACCTTTAATCAAAGACGTGGTAGGTCAAAATATTAATAAAATAGGTTTTAATTTTTCTAATATTGGTACTAGCTGCTCAATAGCTAATGTAACCTTCTATGATGTTCGTACTTTTTGCTATAGTAAATGATCGAGAAGTTTTTAGTAAAGAAACATTAAGGTTGGAGCTTATGACGAAAAAATATCTTACGCTGATGTAATTTGAGTGTGCAAAGTTCTACGTGACTCTTCCACTAAAAAGGTATTTTGTAGTTTGGTATAAAAACTAAGAGCGACTGGAAAGATGCTAATATTAAAATAGAACTAGAGAAAGATTCACCAGTTGTATTTAATAAAAGAAAAGGCAGGCGAAATACTAGGGTCTAACTTTATCTTCGATGATAATAATAGAGTTAATGTAGATGAGCTAATCATGGAGACTCCACAAACTAGATTTAACAAAATCAGAAAATAATGATGTATTCGGTTTGGACTATACTAGCCTCGGCTGTTCTTATGGCGTTAACTAGTGGTGTAGTTATTTATCGAAAAATCAAAAATTAATTTGTAAGTTAAAAATATTTTGCTAAATAAACTCATAGTCAGAAAAAGACATTTGCTAAAGTATTATCAAATGCAGATGTCTTTTTATTTTAATGTGAGACGAGAAAAACTTTTTTTAGATTATGCTATAATAAAGCATATGAATTTTTGATTTTTAGTCGAATTTGATGATTTAGTTGAAGATCAAATATCGCCTCTGGATAAATACGATTCTACAGATTCAGTAAATCATGAAATTATTTTTAGCGTGTCAGATTTTGTGGCTGTCTCGAATGATATTTTTTCGAAAAAAGTTTTCCGAGATGTATTGATCGAGGGTGAAGTTTCTAGTTTTAAAATCAATCAGAAAGAAATTTGTGTTTTTGATCTCAAGGATGAGCAGATCTAGTCTGAGCTGTTTTCATGACGGTTTGGCAAATACGATTTCCGCTTGAAAGATGGTATGAAAATTGTAGCTGAAGTTGAACCCTAGACTAACAGACTGAGGCAAGTTTGAGCTTTAACAGTCGAAAAGAGTTATACCTAAAGGTGAAGGCAATCTTAAAAATCTTTTGACATATTAAAGCAGAAAGCTATCACGTGAAAGGTCTTTTTCGACGAAAGATCGTAAGCGTGATTTACCGCAAATCCACAGCGAATTGCTGTGATATCTAGCACACAAGCCGCTGGCTTTGCTGACTTTGTTAAGATTATTAATGAGCGATGGAGTGGTCTTAAAATTCATGTTGCGCATACGCAAGTTCAGGGTTTGGTGGCAGCGGATCAGATCATTAGGGGCGATCGAGTATTTTTAATTCTTGTGAAGAAATTGCCAGAGGTGATTACAGTCATTCAGAGGGTGGTGGAAGCGCTGATGATCTAGCGGCTTTTAATGATGAACGTCTAGTTCGTGCGGTAGCTGCTTCTCGCGTCCCAATAATTACTAGGTATCGGTCACGAGATTGATGAGAGTTTATGTGATCTAGTGGCGGATTACGCAGCTTCAACTCTAGTAATGTAGCACAAATTTTGTCGCCTGATAAGTTGGCGGAATTCGTTTTTGCATTCAAAGTATATTAAGAGCAGGGTGAAGAATTTTAGAAAATATAAATTAATAAAAACAAAATCAATCTAAAAAGATAAAATCCGAACGAAATTATTATCTATAATTGAACAACAGCGAGATGATATTTTAGTAAAAACGGCTACTCGAAAACCTTAATCCGCAAAAGAATCTTGCGTCAAGGATATGCAATTTTGAGAGGTAATATAGAAGTTGGTGAGCAGATTTTTGATTGAGACAATTGATAAAAATAACAGCGGAGGTAAAAATGTCAAACAAAATTAATGATAAAATAGCACAGATAGACAAGATTTTATTAGAGATCCCGAGAGTGGAGAGGTTTCAATCGAAGAAATTTCGAGACAAATACAAAGTACAAATTAATCTAGTAAATGAAGTAGAATCAGATTTGGATAATATTTCGAATGAGATTGAAATTGTGAGTAAAGATTTTTCGCAAGATTAATTAACGTTTATTGTTATGAAGGCTCTTGAAAATACTAACCATAAGTATAATAGAAATATGAAAAATTAGAAGAGAGTGAAGTTGAAGGTTCAACGATTGTAATAATTCTTTTATCGATTGCGCTGGTTGGAATAGGTGCTTTTTGGTGTGTGGGCTTTTATTAATTATCGAGAAGCTCAGAGCAATATTGATAATAAAATAGAGTTAGCCGAAGCTGCTGCTAAGAAGAAAAGAGCTGAGGATCAAGCTGAAAAATATGCTCAGCGAGACCCTAATTTAGTGTTTAGTGGACCAGCCGATCTAGGTATGTTAGTTTTCTTACCCTAAGACTTGGAGCTCGTATATAGCTTCAAACGGGTGCTGACAGGGCTAATTGTATGCATTTTCCATCCAACTACTGTTCCGCCGGTGTTAAGTACCGATGATAATTCAAAGGTTAGTCAACGCTTTGCGCTCAGGGTTGCTATCATAATTCTTCATTAGAAAAATGTATTGAGTGAATATCAAAACAATTGATAAAGGAGAATTATCTTCTTCATCTGTATTGGCTAATGGTAAGAATAGCAACGAAAAGCTAGAAGGACTCTTCCCGAATAATAAGAATAAAAATGACCGAGATTCAGGGGTAGCTTACTTTTTAAAGTTAATGATAAAAGTCTTGATGCTAAAAACCGATGGTGGCGCGACATTCCGAGCTGATTTTGACAAAATAGTTAATACTATCAATTTAAATAGAAATATCTTTTTCGGCTTCTGCTATGTGATATAATAGAAATTATATGAATGAAGGGAGCTTTTTAATCTGATAGCGAGTGACGAGTAGTTTATTATAGCCGCTCACGAGATGAAAGCTCCCACTTTCAATATCCGTCAACTTTCGTTAACTCTAAACGACAAACAGATAAGCCTTACCGATCAAGAAAAGACTAAAGATTTTAAAAACAGATTGATTTAACTAGCGAGCGAGCTTTGCGAATAGTGAGCGATCTGACTAAGTCGCTCGTCTCGACGAAGCTATGTTTGAGCTTGAACCAGACTAACGCGCGTAGGTTTGTAGTGATATTCAACGCGAAATGGCCCAAAATCTATGAGCTTCATGGCTGTGAAATTATATTTAAGAATTCCAAAGTCTCTGATTTAGTGGTAGCTAATTACGATTTATTGAGATCGATTTTGCTTAATTTTTCGGATAATGCGCTTTATTGCTGATCCAAATTCAAAAGTTGAAGTTTCTGTTAGTAAAAGTAGGGAAAAAGTTAGAGTTGCAGTTAGGGATTTTTAGGTGAAGAGCTACCACTGGCTGTTTGGCGTGTTATAAAAAGCATCAGCCAGTGCGCTGCAGCTTCACGACCACAAAGTTCTGGCTTGGGTATTTTTTATTGCGCAAAAATTTTGCCGAAGTAATGGGTGCTAAAATTGGTGTTATTCGTCATCGTGACGGCAATACTTTTCTACGTGGTTTAAATAAATCGAGACAACAGCTTGCTATGAAAACGGTTTTAATTATTGAAGATAACCAAATTTTTGGCAGAGAATTTTGCTCGGATTTTAAGAAAAGATTTTTATTGTCTTGCAATCTTCAGACGCTGGTGATGCAATTTTAAAGATTGACACGAATCCTCCTGATTTGATTTTTCTTGATATCTTGCTGGATGGCCATTCGGCTTTTGCGTTGCTTCATGAATTGCAGAGTTATTATGATACTGCTATGATTCCGGTAGTGAGTCTGTTCGGATTTAGCAGATAATTTAGAAGAAAAAAACCATTAAAGAGTACGGTATAAAGGCGATTCTAGATAAGGCCAAAACTAGTCCGAAGGAAATTTTAGAGGTGTGTAGAAATGCGACAAGATAAAACATTGGCGATAGTGCTGCGTCGAACTAATTTTGGTGAGGCTGATAGAATTGTTAATTTTTATTACGCCAGCTGGCAGGTTGTAGGCATTGCACGAGGAGCTCACAAGCAAAAAGTCAAAAACTTGCCGGCGGAATTGAAGTCTTTGCTCTGAACAGAGTTGTCTTAATGAAAGGCAAGAATGAGATGAAAACTATAATTTCGGCGAGAATGCGTGAGTTTTTTGGTGAGATTATTAAGGGATTTGGATCGGACTGAGTTTGGCTATTTTGCGATTAAAAATTAGCAGTTTGAGTGAGCATATTGATAGCGCAGATTTTTTTGATATTTTTGCTGAAAACTTTTGTGAGTTTAAACGACTTAGAGTATTGACATAGGGCTAATTCGCGGCTGGTTTATCCTGCAAACGAGATGAAGCGATTAGTGAAGAGTTAAATCTAGAAATCGATAGTTTGGCAATGCGTTGTTACCTGATAAAAGATATGATTTTGATACTTTTTGATAAGGTTTTTATCCCAAACGAGAAACGAGCGAGTTTAGTGCTAATCATATTAAATTCTTGCGATTAATGCTCTATCTAGTGAGCCACGGATTATTTCGAAAGGTTAAGAACGGAAACCAGATTCTGCAAGATATTAATAAGGTCTTTTTAGAGAATAAAAAGCATTTTGCTTTTTGCGCTGGATCGTGATAAAATTTAACCATAAGTGTTTTATAAATTAAAAATAGGAGAAAAATGAATTTTCAGTAAAATATCAATTTTTATTCTTGCAGTATTGTTCTCGTGATGATCTTTGGGCTCAGTCTACTTTTTGCTGCTGAAGACATTACAAGTCGGTTGAAAGATTGAGCCTAAAGAGTATTAAGAGTAGTGGGCGCGAGTGGTCTATTGATATCTCTGGACAGAATGTCAAAGGAAGGCGATTGGGCGACTTTTCGTGCTGAGAATGTGTCTGTGATTCCCGCAGGAAAAAGTAGACCTCAAATATAAAAATGAGAAGATTGGCGAAATCTCAGTTGATAAAAAGATATAGTGATGTGCGATTTGAACTACCAATCCGTTGTTCGTGATGACGATAAATGCAAAACCTAGCGCTATTGTTTTGGCAAGGTAAGATTGTTTTTCAATAAGAATATTGAAAAAAATATACTAACTTTCAAACATCTATATCTAATAATAACGCTAACTATTTCTCGTATGTGAATCGTGACGTTACCGTAGAAACTAAAATTATTAGTAGCACCACTTTAAAAAGGTGAAGATGTTAAATTAACTAAACGAGTATTATTAGATTATAATAATACTATAGTTAACAATAGTGCAGCTGAGTTCAATACCAATAATGATGTATCTAGGTTTAGCAGTACTATCACTATATCTAAAAATAATCCTATAAAAGCTGGAGATAAGCTTAAAAATTAGTATGCGAAGATTCTTCTATACGTTTTATTGATAAAAGATTTTTCCTGTTGGTACGAAGCTGTGGTTTAATAAATCTCGTGAAGGTATATCTAGTTCTACTCCAGTTAATAAATATGGTGTATATTTTGCTGGAGGTCCAGGTATAAATTTAAAAATAATTTCTCGTTCTGATTCTGAAATTATTATTGAGGCTATGAATAATAGTGCAACTATGGATGGAATTTATTCGAGTTGGAGTTTCATCTATAAAGGTTATAGATGGTTCAATGATTAAAGATGGCGTAATTAGTGGCGTTAAATATACTACTGAACTATTAGCTAAAGACAGCAGAGTTATCAATAAAAGAGACTTCAATCAGAATGCATCATATTTCAGAGTAATGAGAAAACCCTCGCCCTAAAATCCGCAAGCCAGAAGCAAAGCCACAAAAACCTGCTCCTGCGCTAACTCCAGCTCAGCCACAGCCAGCTGTTGAGACGTCAAAAGCTGAAAAAAGCTTCAGAAGGGAAAGTTCAAGCTCCAAATACTGGTTTCGAAAAATCTCAAAATTTTCATTATTCTAGCTTTTTGCTGTTTTGGGCGTAACTACTGCGGTAGTTTTCGCAAAAATTGGCAAAAATAAAATCTAATTTTGTAGTAATTTAGATAAAAAGCTCTCGAAAAACAGGAGCTTTTTTGGTATAATAGAAGACAAATTGCACGGAGGAAAAAAATGAAGAACGAAGACTTAATGGAAAAATTGTAGCCTTGCTAAACGGCGTGGTTTTATTGTGAGGTAGTGAAGTTTATGGCGGAATGCGTGGAACTTGGGACTACGGCCCCTCAGGGCTAGCTTTAAAGCGCAAAATTATGAACAGTGGTGGGATTTTTTGTTGAAAAATCGTGAAGATATGTTTGGCGTTGATGCTGCAATTATCGCGAATCCAAAAGTTTGGCAGGCGAGCGGTCATGCTGCAACTTTTGCCGACCGCTGGTGGAAGATTTAAAAACAGGCGAGTCGATATCGTGCTGATCACTCTTTTTAAAAGATGCTGGAATTGAAGCAGAAGGTCTTTCGAATGAAAAATTACTGAAATTATCCGTGATCAAGGCTTGAAATCGCCAAAAGGAAATGAACTTAGTGAAGTTCGAAGTTTCAATATGATGTTTCAAAACTAATGTTGGCGCTGTGGTGAATGAAAATTCAACTGCATATCTTCGACCAGAAACTGCTCAGGGAATTTTCACTAATTACAAAAATGTTATTGATTCGTTCTATCCAGGTTTACCATTTGGTCTCGCGCAACAAGGAAAAGCCTTTCGAAATGAGATTTCACCCCGAGATTTTGTTTTTCGTTCTCGTGAGTTTGAGCAAATGGAGATTGAATATTTTGTAGATCCTGAGAATTGGGAGGCTGAATTTGAAAAATTGGCTGATTTAGTTCGTAAATTCTTAACTGAAAAAAATGGGTTTGCCACAAAGCTCGCTATACGAGCAGAAGTCCCCAGAAGAAGACCGCGCGCATTATTCGAAAACGCACTGTTGATTTTCGAATTTAACTATCCGATCGGTAAAGAAGAGCTGATGGGGATTGCTTATCGACTGATTTTTGATCTTGCGAATATTCAGCGAGTGAGCGGCAAGAATATGGAATATACTGATAAGCAAACGCGCAAAAAGTTCATTCCTCATGTGATTGAGCCAAGTTTTGGCGTTGAACGGCTTTTGATGGCGGTTCTTTCGAATGCTTATCGCGAAGTTGAAACTGATGGTAAAACTCGCATGGCATTACCTGAAAATCTTGCTCCAACAAAAAGTATTGTGGCGCCACTTCTTAAAAATAAAGAAGCTTTGGTTGAAAAAGCGAGAAGTTTATCTTGAACTTCGCCAAAAATACAAAAATGTTGAATTCGATTTGAGCGGAAAAAGTTGGAAGGTTTACGCCAAGGCAGACGAAATTGGTGTGCCAAAAGTTGTCGTAATCGATTTTGATACAATTGAAGGTGATGGTTTAGTGAGCGTTCGAAATCGAGATAATGCCTCGCAAATTCGTATCAAAAGCAAGTGAGATTTAATGAATACTGAAAAATAACACCGCTCATAATCCTTTAATTAAAAACTTGTTCAACTGAGTAGTAAACAGAGCGCGAGAACAAAAATAATCTAACGATTTTTGGATGGCATTCATTTTAACTAGGGAGTATTTAGCAAAAATCGGCAATCCTGAATTATGTGTGGTTAGCGAAGGGTGAAATCAACAGAAGTTATTGGAATATTAGCAGAGTGTTACTCTAGAGATGTCAGAATAATAGAGATTCCCCGAAAGTCTTTTTATGAAGATTTCTCCTGTTGTTGACGAGGGTTGGTATTTTATTTGTGGTTGGAATACCAAAATTAATAGAAATAAATCCACTCGCAGAGCACTGATCATGAGAATATTCAAGATCAGGAAACTTGGTACTATTTTGCAGGTGCAGCTGCTTTTGGTGTTGAACAAGTTGTTGCTCGATTGGAACAGTTTCAGCTTGGTCAAAGGTTTTGCGTTCTGGTATAGGGCACATTTTGAGTTGAGAAATTTTTCGAAAAACGTGATTTGAAGAGTGAAATTTCACGGTTTGATATTCCAGTTTTTGCTACAAGTCTAGAAGCTGATAAATCTATTTATGACGAAAATTTAAAATGAGCCGAAGGTTTGGATTTTTAGTAATGAAAGGTGCTGGGGTCTCAGAAGATATTCAAAAACTGGCAACCAAAAAGTAAAAATTCCACATAGCGCAAAAATTGAAAGTTTAAAATGTGGCGATAGCTGCAACTGTTTGTTTGAGTGAAAAGCTGGCGACAAAATAATAAACTATAGAATCAAAGATAATTATCTTCAATTGATCTTTTTGTTGATGATATAATCTAAGCTATGAAGACTGTTATCGTAAAAGCAAAAGTTCAAAAATAAAACGAATTTAATTAAAAATATTCAGGCGGCAGAGGGCATGATTTTTGGTGAGCCTATTTTTCAGCATGATCGAGTGTTTTTGCCCGCGTGGCTATGAGCCAAGTCGCAAAACTGCCAAAAATGCTTCTTCGTACAGAGATGTATCGATCCTAAGCGCAAGCCTTGGTATCAGCTAGTTCAAAAACGCCACATTGAAGCGGAGAAACGTTGACTTAATTTTTACGACTGGAATTTTTAAACTATTCTGATACTGTAACATGCTTCAACAGCTTGGGTTTGAGATAAGAGCTGAGGTTATGCGTAATCGCCAAAAATTACAAGTTGAGGATACGGTTTTTATCTTGATGATGTTGAAGGCCTAGGGGACTTATATTAAAGCTAGAAAGAGCTCTTGACAAGGGTGAAAATGAACCAGCTGTTCGACAAGAACTTTGGGATGTTTTAAGAGTGTTGGGTATTGATGAAACTAATAATGAACCAGATACTTACACGGCACAAATCCTGAAACAAAAAGGTGTAAAATAAGCTATTCTAAAGTAGTTTTCTCTTGATAAAAATTGACATAAGCTGTATAATAAAAAGAATGAATGAGAATTCTCGATATATAGCAGGGATTGATGTTGGAACGACTACTGTTCGGTGCGTAGTAGCTAAGCTAAATTCCGAAAATAAAAACCAGAACGAGTTGTAGGAGTCGGGTCCGTGAAAAACAGTGGCATGAAGAAAGGGTGTCGTGTCACATCTGGAAGGTCCTTATGAGGCTATTGATTCTGCACTTGCTGATGCGGAACGTACTAGTGGATTTACGATAGATAGAGCAGCTCTAAGTCTTAATGGAAATCATATTTTTAAAGCGCCAGAGTCAGAAGGAATGGTTGCGGTTAATTCACAGAAACCAGAAGTTTCTGAGGAGGATTTGATGCGCCTTGAAGAAGTTGCTACAATTGGTAAGATTCCTGCAAATCGAGAAATCTTGGATTTTATACCTTATTCGTGTGTCTTGATGGACAAGATGGAATTTCTGATCCATTAGGAATGCGTGGAACTCGCCTTGAAGTGCATGCAAATGTAATTTCAGGAATGGTGCCTCATATTGATAACTTGCGTCAGGTCGCTGATAAAGCGCAGATAGAGCCATGCAGGTATTATACCGAGTGTTTTGGCGACTTCATCTTCTGTGTTGTCTGAAAAGCAAAAAGAGAATGGTGTGGCTGTGATCGATTTTGGTGCTACAACTACTGGTATAGCGCAGTATTGAAGATGGGGATTTGCAGTATCTACAGGTAATTCAATTGGCGGTAATAATATCTAATGATCTTGCGATCTGTCTAAAAGGTTACCCAGAGATAGCCGAAGATATTAAAATTAAACACGCGATTGCTGGCATTCGAGATAATCATCGTGATGTAATTGATAAAAATGGTCACGAACATTATAGCTTTAATACTCTAGAAATAGATGAGGTTGTAGAGGCGCGACTTGAAGAAATATTTGAGGAAATTCAAAAAGAATTTAAAGGCAGCCGGATGTAATAAACAACTTCCTAGTGGAGTGGTTCTCGTCGGTGGCAGTGCAAACATGAAGAAACTTGCAAGAATACTCTAAGAAATCTCTAGAGCTAGCTTCTCAGATTGGTAAAATTGATATTGAGAGTACAATTTCTGAGGACGTTAAAAAACCAGAATTTGCTGCGGCGGTAGGTCTAATGCTAGAGGAGTTTGCACTATAGCCATGAAGAAAACAAGCGTGAGAGCACACACGAAGGTTTCTTTTCGCTAAACTATTTAAGCGCAATAAATAACATGATATAATAGGGAGGAATAAAGGAGTATGTATGCGGAAATTAAAACCAGAAGAAGTTCAGACATTTGCTAAGATTAAGAGTTGTGGAATTGGTGGTGCTGGTGGTAGTGCTGTAAACCGAATGAAAGACGTTGGTCTCAATAATATTGAATTCATTGCGATGAATACTGATGCTCAGGCGCTTTATAATTCTAAGGCTGACACTAAAATTCATCTTGGAAAAGAGACTACTAATGGGACTTGGCGCTGGTGCAGATCCTATCGTGGGAGAAACTGCAGCAAATGAATCTAGGGAAGAAATTCAAGAAGCTCTTAAAAGGCGCAGATATGGTCTTTATTACTATTGGCGGCAGGTGGGACTGGTTCTGGAGCTGGTCATGTGGTAGCTGAGATTGCTCGAGAGATGGGTATTTTGACAATTGGTGTTGCAACTAGGCCGTTTGCTTTCGAGGGGTGCTAAACGTAAAAAGAATGCAGATTGGGCTATTGATAGGTTGGCGGCTGTTGTAGATACTCTTATTACTATCCCTAATGATCGTCTTCTTCAGACCATAGATCGTAATATGCCTCTGCACTTGAAACATTTAAGATAGCCGATGATGTTCTTCGTCAGGTGTTCAGGAATATCGGAACTTATAACTGAACATGGTTTGATCAATCTTGACTTTGCGGACGTTAAATCAGTATGAGCCACGCTGATCTGCATTGATGGGAATTGGCCGTGCTAGTGGTGAAAGATCGTGCGATTAAAGCTGCCGAACAGGCAGTCGAAAAGCCAATGATCGAGGTTTCAATTGATGGTGCACGCGGTGTCTCTTCAATGTTGCTGGTGGCTACGATATAGAGTAGGGATGAAATTCAAGACGCTGCTGAAACTATTACTCGCGCTGTAGCTCCAGATGCAAATATCATCTTTGGCGCAACGCTAAAACCGGAACTTGAAGACGACTTGTGCATGCGGTTGTGACGACTGGCTTTCGACCGCAGATATGGCGATTTTCTAATCCTCAACAGAATGCTTTAGATAATATCATTTCACATGATCTTAATATTGAAAAATAATAATTCTACTGAAAAATAGCCTTGACGATCATCTATCGTACCGCTATTGATATGGAATTAGATAACACTCATGGAGATTCGGCTGCTAATTTTTACTGGCGAAAATCAGGGCGGTAGTATTTGGAATACTCCAGAATTAGATGACGACGAACTAGAAAAACCTGCTTTTTTGCGTGAAGAGATCGACAGAATAAGGAAAAATAGTGGAATACATCCTCGACGAAACAAAGTTCTTGAAAGTAGAATGTCTGCGGATGGCCAGTCTATTCGTGAGACGGAGAGTTTTCGCCTGATGGAGTTCGTTTTACTACTTATGAACGGGTCGAAAAACCGCGGCTGATTGTTTTAAAAATGTCACGGGTGGTGAGAAGAGTTTGATCGAGAAAAACTCAAAAGCTCAATTATTCGCTCAATCGGAGAAAATTTTATTTCAGATTTACAAGTCGAGAAATCATTAATCGAGTGAGAATAATTTGACTCAAAAATCAAATAAGTTTCTTCTCATCAGATTGGTGAAGAAGTTTTAAACGCTCTCTGATTAAGATTAATAAAGTTGCTTATATTCGATTTGCCAGTGTGTTTCAATGGTTTTCAGACGCTTGAGAGATTTTGAGGAGATTTTTAGAAAGTTAGAAAAATGAAAATAGTTGCTGTCTATAAAGAGAAAGTGATCATGCATGAAATGCGGGAGTATCTGGGTGAGTTTGAACGACGAACTGGGATTAAGATTGAAGTACGATATCCTGAACTAGCCGAAAATCAATTCTTTTTGCAAAGCTTATGATATCGTTGAGTATCAAACAATCTTAGCGATTGCGATGATGGTAACTGTACAGATGTGGCGTGGGCGACCATTGCCCGCTAATTGATGAAGTTGCTTATTATGCGCTAAGTTATTGGAAATTTGGCGTATTTTTATTTATTGTTCTTGAGTTGTAATTGCATTTATTCTCCTATTATTTATTAAAACAAGACTGTTTCTTTGATCCAGAGTTGCTCGTAGTCTTCGTATTGAGGTGCTAATTCCTTAGAAATTCTAATCATTTCATCTAGACGCTCTACTTCATCTGGAATATCGAATTTATCTAAAACCTTGAAGAAATATTTGTTATTGATTCTGTATTTCATTATTGTGACTGTTTTCATAATCCTCCACCATTTTAACTTTTTCTAGATAAGACAGTTTATTCATGTTTTCTTCTCACCTATGGTTTTTCCATCCTACAAGTTCAATTAAGACATCGTAAGCTCGTCGCTTGTATGCTATTAATCTATCGTATTCTTCTTTAGGGAAGTTTCCCATTCGTTATCTTGAGCTACTTTCGTATAGAGTTCGTTTTTTCTCATATTTACTCCGTCTATGTATTCATTATATCATATTTTTTAAAATTATTAGGGAAAAACGCCTAAAAAGCTTGAAGATGTCTTTAAATTTTGATAAAATAAACTATAAAGCGTTTTATTTTGATAAATGAGCGACTATCAACCGCGAAGCTCCCAGAAGAAAGGTTTTCAAAAAGCTGATTAGAACTGGGCGGGAAAGCTCCGTGAAAGCTAAAATTAAGAGCTAAAAGAATCACTTCTTTTTGGAATCGAGATGGTATCGCCGCGAGCTTGCTTGGTTCTCGAATCTAAAAGAGGTGATTTTTAATTTAAGGAAGGGTAAGAGCATGCTTTATAGATTGAATAATAAAAATTAACAGCTATCAAACAGAGAATGTTTCTCAAAAATATCTTGAGAAAGATATTCAGAAAATGACTGAAGATAACCTTGAAGAGGTTTTTGGCCTAAAGATTTATAGAAACAGAATTTTGCTGTTGACAACCTCTGGATAGATACTTTGGCGTTTGATAATGAGAGCAATAGCTTTGTGATCATTGAATATAAAAAGATTAAAAAGTGATTCTGTTGCAGATCAGGGCCTGCATACTTATCATTAATGCTAAAAATAAAGAAGCTTTTTATTTTAAAATTTATTGAGAAAAATGGAGGAGCATACCAGAAATCGATTGGTCTCAATCGCGTGTAATTCTTATATCTCCGAAATTTACTGAATATCAGCTTAGAGCAAGCAGATATACTACAGAAAATTTTCCCAGTTGAACTATATGAATTTGAGAAAATATGGTGATATAGTAGAGTACTCATAAAAGAGGTATGAAAAAGGAAGAAGCCAAAAAAAGCCAAGTAGAATATAACGAATAGTAGTAAAGATGAAAGAACTGTACTTAAAGAAATTATTCACTACAGTGAAGATGAATTGGTATCAAAGGTTCAGATTTTTATTCAAGAATTTTACTAGGGAGCTAAAAGATTTTTGCTAGAATATTGGCCAGAAATTCAACATTTGAGTAAAGAAATGATATTTGGCTTTCAAAATGAAAGAAGAATATTTTTAGTATTATTATTCGAAAAACTCTTTAGATTTGAATCTTAATATGAACGTTCTGACTTTTGATTCAAAAATATTCCGATATTGAAGATGTCTCAGCGAAAAGGTCATTGGGCTACTGGTTGATTATCAAATGAAAATAAATAGTATCAATCATTTAGAGACTGCAAAAGAAATGATGAAGACTAAGTTATAAAGTAAATTCATAGGAGGAATAATGAAATTTCAAGCAAATTCAAGAAGGCGAGCAAAAGAATGCAGAGCCGATGTTTTTGGCGCGTTGGAAAGCGGAAAAACTTTTCGAGCAATCAGTTGAAAACCGTAGCGAAGATAACACTTTTCGTGTTTATGACGGCCCTCCATTCATTACTGGTGTGCCGCACCACGGAACCTCTTAGCTCAATCGTAAAAAGATGCCGTTCCGCGCTATCAAACGATGATAGCAAAGCAGAGTTGAACGTCGTTGGGGTTGGGATACTCACGGTTTGCCAGCCGAAAAACTTTGTAGAAAAAGCTCGCATCGCTTCTCGGCATGAAGTTGGTGAAAAATTTCACTCGCCGAATATATCACAACTGCGCGAAAGCATGGTTTTCGAATGCAGCACTTTGGGAAAATACGATTGACCGCATTGGCCGTTGGGTTGAGTTTAAAAATGCTTACAAAACGATGGATAAAGATTTTCATGGAGTCTGTCTGGTGGGCGTTCAAGACTCTTTATGAAAGAGGGTAAAATTTACGAAAGTGAACGCGTTTTGATGTATGACTGGCGTGAGCAACTCCACTTTCGAAAAGTGAAGTTACCATGGATAACGACGCCCTATAAAAACTGTGACCAAACCAAGCGTTTTTGTGAAGTTTTGGTTGAAAGATTTCGAAGATGCAGAAGGTTCAAAAGATAAAACTGCAATGCTCGCCTGGACAACAACTCCTTGGACTTTGCCAGCAAATATGGGCTTGTTTGTTAATCCTGAAATTACTTACGCAAAGGTAAAAGTTGGTGATGAATTCTTTATTTTAGCGAAAGACTTGCTCGAGAAAGTTTTTGTTGACGAGAAAAAGCAACCAATTCCTTTCGAAATTGTTAATTTGATCGATGGTGCGGATCTGGTTGGTTTGAGCTATGAACCACTTTTTGAAGATTCGAAATATTCTGGCGAAGGTGAAGAGAATGCTTATAGAGTATGGGGCGCAGATTACGTTTCTCTCGAAAGCGGAACGGGAATCGTTCACTCGGCACCAGCATATGGTGAAGAAGACTTCAACTTTGGTAAAAATATGGAATTCAGTTTTCCACGTCTTTGGATGAATATGCCAAATATATTAATGGTGAATTTGCTGGTGAAGATGTGTGGGAATTTAATAAGCCACTTGCCAAAATTTTGAAAGAGCGTGGCGTGGTTTGGAGAATCGATTACATTCGGCACGAATATCCACATAATCCACGGACTGGCCAGCGTTTAATGTATCGTGCACACCCAAAGCTGGTTCTTTGATATTCAAGGTCAAAAAGAATTAATGCTCGAGCAGAATGAAAAGTATCAATTGGTTCCCAGCTCACTTTGAAGCACAGCCGTTTTCGAAAAATCTTGAAGCTGCACCAGATTGGAATCTATCGCGCTGATCGTTTCTGGGCGACAGCAATGCCAGTTTGGAAATCCGAAAGTGGAAAGATTCGCGTAGTTGGTTCTTATGCTGAACTTAAAGAGTTGAGTGGTGTAGAACTTGAAGATTATCACCAGACCTTGGGTCGATGATATCACTTTTTGAAATTGATGGTGAAAAATACACTCGAATTGATAAAGTGCTTGATTGTTGGTTTTGAAAGTGGCTCAATGCCATTTGCGCAGTTCCATTATCCGTTCGAAAATAAAGAGAAGTTCGAAAAAGAATTTCCAGGTGATTTTATCGTTGAATACATTGGCCAGGTTCGTGCATGGTTTCTATTATGTTCATGCGGTAAATACTGCTTTGTTTGGTAAGAATGCCTTCAAAAATGTGATTACGACCGGTGTTGTTGCTGGAAATGATGGCCGAAAGATGAGTAAATCTCTTGGAAACTACACCGATCCAAACGAGCTAATGGACCAATATTCAGCTGATAGTTTGCGATTCTTGTTACTAACGAGGCCGCTTTGTGAACGGTGAAGATTTTGCGCTTCACGATAAGGATGTTTCGGACGTTGCGCGTAAGCTTTCAATGATTTGGAACATGTATGATTTCTTCACGATGTATGCCAGTGTTGACGGTTGGGAATTTAACGATGAGCTTTAAGATCCTTCGAAAGATCTTGAAAACCCACTTGATAAATGGATCGTGAGTCGCGTTCATGAGCTTCGAAATGAAATCACTGAAAATATGGACGTTTATAACATTCCGCGCGCACTTGAAGGTGTTTTGCCATTCCTAGATGATGCTTCAAACTGGTTTGTGCGCCGTTCGCGCCGTCGTTTTTGGAAGAGCGAAAATGGCGCTGATAAACTTCAGGCCTATCAAACGCTTCACTATATTTTTGAGCTATCTTGCGTTGATTCTTGCGCCATTTGTGCCTTTCTTGGCAGAAGAACTTTGGAGTAAAATGGTTGGTGATGGCTCAGTTCATCTGAAAGATTGGCCAGAAGCTGGCGAGATCGATGAGAACTCTACTTGCTGAAATGGCTGAAGTTCGTGGCTATGTGAATGAAGCTCTTGCACTTCGAGCAAAAATGGCGTAAAAATTCGTCAGCCGCTAGCCAGTGTAAAAGTTCCACAAAATGCAAAATCTTTTGATTTCGCGCCAATTTCTAATGGAAGAATTAAATGTTAAAAGTGTTGAGTTTGGTGGTGAGGAGGTTGAATTTGACTTTTGAGCTAACTCCTGAACTTCGTGCAGAAGGCTTGATGCGTGAGATTATTCGCCACATTCAGGCGGCGCGTAAAAAGCTGGCCTAAATGTCGACGATCGAATTGAGCTTAACTTTACGTCTGAAAAACGCTGATCTTCTTGATGCGTTCAAAAATTTGAACAAGAAATTGCAAAAAGAAGTTCTAGCTGCAAAAACTGATATTTCTAACGATGAGCTTGAGTTCTCGCAAGCCGTAAAGATTGAGGGCAAAAGAAGCTAAAATCTCTCCGAAAAGCATAGCCTAGCAAATTGTACGATATATAAAAAGTCCTGCAGTATTGGATCTGTAGGACTTTTTGGTCATTATAATTTATTTTCGAAAAAAAGCAATTATATAATCTTTTGATTTGATTTTTGGAAGCCCTAATTGAACAGCTTTTTGTTCGATTTGCTCAAACTGTTGAGGGTCAGCTTCTAGGATAATTGTTCGAAGATTGGGGAGAAAATGTGCTTGCTCAAGAAGCGAGAAGATTAATTCTAAGCCATTTTTTCGGCATATAGAGCGATTTGCGGCTCGTGATGTAGTTCGTTTGAGCTTTCAAAATTAACCCAGTTTCGATCAACATAAGGTAAATTAGCTGTTAATATTGTGATTTGAGATAATATTTCGCTAGGGGATTTTTTGTCTAATAAGTTGCTTTCAAAAAGCTGAATTTCTTTGCTGGTGAGCCTTTTTGCATGTTTAAAGTTTGCAACGGCTAAAGCGTGAAGTGAAATATCGCTCGCAAAAAAATTTCCAACAGTTTTTCAGTGAGTTCAAGTTTTTAAAGTAGACAGGGAATAATTCCTGATCCTGTACCAATATCGAGAATTTTATCGTCATTCTGGGCGAGTTCTTTTGTGACTTCAATCAGGGTTTTCGGTTTCAGGGCGAGGGACGAGTACCGATTCGTGATATAAAATTTTTCGTCCAAAAATTCTTTTTCGTGAAAAATATAGGCTAGGGGTATTCGTTTTTAGTCGTTTGTTGAGCCAATTATTGGCATGAAAAACTTGCTGGCGAGTTAGTCTTCGGTTTGGATAAGCATGGAGAGTTGTACGCTCTGTGTCTAGAACTCTTGCCAAAATTAGCTCAGCATCAAGATCTGCACTTGCTATTTCGGCATTTTTAGCTTTTGACTTGCGGATTGTAGCCAGGATTTTATATTTTCTCGCATATAAATTAATTTTGCTCCGATGCGTTGGCAGCGAGCATTTCAAGCTCAGCAGCTTGGAGATGATCGAATATATCAGAGATTTGACCACTCATTGCGCCAGGAATATTACTCCGTGAAAAGCCGATTCTGTGGTCGGTGATACGATCTTGCGGGAAGTTATAGGTTCGAATTTTTTCTGAGCGATCGCCAGAGCCAATTAGGCTGCGGCGTTCGGCAATAAGCTTAGCGTTTTCTTCATCAATTTTTAGCTTGAAGTAGTCGTGCACGCAAAATTCCAAGGGCTTTCTCCTTGTTTTTAATTTGTGATTTTTCATCTTGGTTCGTAACCACCATACCAGTTGGAATGTGGGTAATTCGTACGGCAGAATCGGTCGTGTTCACACTCTGGCCACCATGACCACCCGAGCGATAAACATCGATTCGCAAATCATTAGGATTGATTTCAATATCAGCTTCTTCAGCTTCGGGCAAAACTGCTACTGTTACGGTTGAAGTATGAATTCGCCCCTGAGATTCGGTGGCTGGAATGCGCTGAACTCGATGAACGCCACTTTCAAATTTTAATTTTGAATAAGGTGCGTCGCCTTTACTCCAAAAAAACAACTTCTTTATAGCCGCCAGCATCGTTTGCAGATTCACTCAAAAGTTCGGTTTTCAAGCCATTTTGTTCGCAATATCGCAAATACATTCGGTAAAGTTCGCTCGCAAAAAGGGAAGCTTCGTCGCCACCGGCTCCTGCACGATTTCAACAATCACGTTCTTTTTCGTCGTTTGGATCTTTAGGAAGAAGCATTTCGAAAAGCTCTTGCTCAAGATGTGGCAAGTTTTTCTTCGCTTTCGGCAATTTCCATTTTAGCAAGTTCAGCAAAGCTCACCCGTTTCAAAGACTAGTAGGTTCGCGCGCTTCTTCGATATTTTTCAAGATTTTCACGCATTTCACCACGTTCAATAATTTTTCAGAGTTCGGTGAATCGCTTGTTTTTGGCAGAAAAAAATCAGGCGAAGAATAAGCATTCAGCTCGCTCAAAAAGCCTGAATTTCTTCGCGCTCAGTTTTAAGTTTATCAAGATTTAGATCAATTTTTGGCATATGAAAATATTATACCAGAAAAGTTTGACTCAAAATTTGAAAGTATTGAAACTACTGATTGCGTTTATGGTAATATTCTTGGTATGAAAATTAACTCTTGGCGTGAGTTTATTGAAAACGAAGCTGAAAAAGCCGTATTTTAAAAAACTTTGTAGCGAAAAAGTTGAACATGAGCGTATTTCGAAAGAGTTTTTCCATGTCAAGAAGAAATTTTTTCCTGTTTCGACAAAATGCCCGCTTGAAAAAAACTAAAGGTTGTAATTATTGGTCAAGATCCTTATCATGGAGAAGGGCAGGCGCACGGAATGAGTTTTTCGGTTAAAAAGGTGTTAGAATTCCGCTAAGTTTGCAAAATATTTATAAAGAACTTCAAAGCGATTTAGGAATTGAGCCAGCTAGTGATGGTTTTTAGAATCTTGGGCGAAGCAAGGTGTTTTACTACTAAATACTTCTTTTAGTGTTGAAAAAGGTAAAGCCAGCCAGCCACGCAAATTTTGGCTGGATGGAATTTTCGAACATATTCTTGATTTATTGAATGATTTTCGAAAAACCGTTAGTTTTTATTTTGTGGGGAGCACATGCGCAAAAAGTTGGCACTCGAATAACTAAAACCCAAAACATCTTAAAATTGAGGTGCACATCCTTCGCCATTTTCGGCTCAGCGTGGATTCTTTTGGTTCAAAGGCCCTTTTTCGAAAGCAAACAAATTTTTAGAACAAAAATGGTGAAGACCCGATTAATTGGCGGGTAGAATAGTAAAATAAAAATCTCACATCTAATTGCGAGATTTTTCTAGATGAATTATCGTTCAGCTTTTTTAGCTTTTTCAGCAGCTTGTTTTTTGGCTTTGTTTGCCAAAGCAGCTTTGCGAGCTTCTGCCATTTCTTGAGCCCGTTTGAAGCGATCAACACGACCTTCGGTGTCGATGATTTTTTTCTTCACCAGTAAAGAATGGGTGAGAAGCACTCGAGATGTGCATTTTTACAAGTGGGTATTCGTTTCCGTCTTCCCATTTGATAGTTTCTTTTGAATCTGCTGTTGAGCGAGTCAAGAAAGCAAATCCAGCCACCTCGTCGCTAAATACGACAGGGCGATATTCAGTTGGATGTAAATTCTTTTTCATAACCTTCTAATTTTAGCAGATAATTCAAGTAAAATCAATAACAAAAATTAAAGTACAAATAGATATTATAAAACATTAAGCTCATGCTTGCAAATAGTTTGCGAATGATGTAATTTGATAGTGTAATATAAAATTAAAGGAGTTTTATGAAGAATAAAATTATAATTCCAGCTGTCGTTGCGGTGTTTGCGATCTCTGGAGTAAGCACGGTGGGTTCTGGACTTCAGGCTCATGCACTAACGCCTGAACAAGAAGAGGGCTACGCATATGGCTACAATTAACAGTTACCTTAATATCCTTGAGAAGAAAAATTGCTCGAGCGCCAGATCTAGAGACTGCTAATAAGTATGTGGCTGAATATGAGTCAGGGTATTCAATATAGTTTAGCTGGGCTAAGTGCTCCAAATCAGATTGCTGTTCGTAACTCAATCGAACTACTAAAACAAAAAGATAAATAATTTAAAAAGCTAATAACACAGCTCAGGTGGCTAAATCATCTAATGATGATCTACGGCAAGAAGTTAGAAATGAAATTGCTGCGTTGAAGAGTAGTATTCAAAATACAAACAATCGAATCGACCAAGAAAAAGCTGGTGTCCTAAGGTACATCGACCAAGAAAAAGCTGGCGTCCTGAGATGTTGACAAGAAAAGTGTCGATCATCGAAGAAAAAGCTGGCAAAGTGACATGAGGTACATCGACCAAGAAAAAAAGCTGGTGTCTAGAGTACATCGACCAAGAAAAAGCTGGTCGTATACGCTGAAAGGTACATCGACTCAAGAAAAAGCTGGCGTCTAAATACATCGACCAAAAGAAAAAGCTGGTGTCCTAAGGGTACATCGACCAAGAAAAAAAGCTGGTGTTTTGAGGTATATTGAGACTAATAGAGCTGAAGTTGAAGCGCAAATTAAAGAGCAAAAACTCAATTTACAGCTAAAAATTAATAATCTTGAAAAATAAAATTGCTGAGTTGGAAGCTAAAAATGATTCTCAGGATGACGAGATTAAAGCTTTGAAAGCTGAATTGGCATCTTTGCAAAATTCTGTTTCAGAACTTGACAGCAAGCTTGAATCTCTAAAAATCAGAGCTTGGCGCAAAGATTAATAACCTCGAATCAGAACTTGGCAATGTTGAAAAGCTGATTTCGAAGATCTAGATGCTGAAGTTGAAAATATCTGGGAGATCTATTTCAGAATTTGGGGCAGAAATTGATGAACTTCTCAAGAAAATCAAAACAGAATCTCTAGAGGCTGAAAAACAGGCTAATGAATATACTAATTCAAAAATCGCCGAGTTGGCTTCACGAATCGAAAATAATTTGAATGAACGATTTGGTAAAGTTGATAAAGCAAATTGCAAAACTTAACTTTAAAGGTCTTACAGCTCCAAATACTGGTGTAGAAAGACAGAATTCTAATGCATTCCTTGCGTTGAGTTCTATTATTCTAACTTTAATCACTAGTACAGTTGTTATTCGAAAGAAGTTTTAATCTAATAACTAGAAAAACGGAAAAGAGGTAAAAAGCCTCTTTTTCTTTTTATTTAAATATGATACAAAATACTTATGAATAAAGAATCTCTAAATAAAAATTTGAATCAAAATGTAAAAACCGGCTGGGAAGATGTTGCCGATTATTTGCCGAAAAATTTTAGAAAAATTCTCAAGATAATGAAAAAGAGAAAGGTCTTTTGAAAAATTGGCGAGTATACTGTCAAAAATATTTTGAAAGAAATCAGATGATAGCGTTATAACTTTTAGAGCATAAATCCCAGATGAAGAAAACATCTGATAGCTTTAAACGAAATGAGTTGAGATAAGCTTTTTCAGAATTATTCTGAGACTTATGCGTTAAAGTATAGTTCTGAGAACTACAAAGAAAAGAGAGTTTATTCATGAAAAATGTGAATAAGATTCTTAAAAGGTGATATTTTAGGTAGATATTTTTCTTTGGGCAAAATGAGGTTTTGGTTGAAGAGTATGATATTGATGGCCTGACACTTTAGATTTTTCAATATATCATGGTGACAATATCAGTGCAATTCGTTAAAAGATCAAGACGGCATTATGAAAAACTAGAGCATTTAGAGATTCTGGAAGTGATCATCAGTTGAAAAGAGTTCCGGGCATGGAAGAGTTAGATAGGTAAAAAGGTGACGGATGGGATCCTAAATAAATCTCATTATGTCCAGTCTGGTAGGTCGATCGTAGAGTTTATGAAAGTATTCAATGATTTAAATGGAAAAAGAGAACATACTCAATGAATTCGAAGGCTCGGTAATAGAGTTTATCTCTGGTGTCATAAATGATAAGCATCAGGTATAAGGAGAGGGACGAAGCGTTTTGAATTTTCTGAGAAAAACAGCATGAATTCAAAAGATAAAAGATGGAATAAAACTTAAAGAAATTATTACGAAAAGATTTTTAAAGATTTTTTCTGAAAGGTTAAAAAGTATGGTCGAGAAATTGAAGAATTAAAAGAGTTTATCTGAGGATGAATATGCTAAGTGGTTGATGAGCGTTTTATTCGGAATAAGAATATTTTTTCGATTCTATGGAAAGGTCAGGAATGGTTCCAGATTTTTAACCGAAAACCGGATGCTAGATACTTTAAAGATGATGGGAATATTCGAATCGAAGAATTTATTGCAAGCAATAAGCAGGGTGATAATATTTGTTGGTCAATGGCTTTTGATCGTCAGAACCGTATCTATATTGATGATATTTTACGCCAGATGTTCCCTGTGGATAGCTATGGAACGCAAGCGAAAAAAACTAATATGGGTATGCTAATATACAAACCAGAGGATTATGCATCGCAGAATCGTGGTCTGCCAGATAAATATATTAAAGACACAAATCTGATGAAAATGATTATGAGGATATTTCGGCTATGCTTATAGCATTACCCCCGTTCAAAAATATATCAAAGGGGCTCATCGAGGCGAAAGAGACGAAAATCTTGATTTTTAATCTGCTGGTATGATAAAATTAAACAGTAATATAAATTAATGAAACAATTTTTGGGAGAATTCCTTTCGAGTATATTTTCGAAAATATCCCCAAAAATGAAGACAAAGGGAGTTAAAATGTCTGTAAAGTTGATATCAAGCAATTTGCTTGAAGCTGGCGTTCATTTTGGTCACAAAACTTCACGCTGGCACCCAAAAATGGCGCCATATATCCACAGCAAGCGTCAAGATAGCCACATTATCGATCTAACTAAAACTGTTGAAGGTCTTGAAAAGGCTCTTCCAGCTATTACTAAAGCGGTTGAATCTGGCCGAAAAGTTCTTTTTGTTGGAACTAAAAAACAAGTTAAAAGAAGCTGTTCATGAAGCTGCTGAAAGCGTAAAACAACCATATGTTGTTGAACGATGGGTGGGCGGAATGCTTACAAACTCAGCAACTGTAAACCAACAAATCAAGAAATTAAAAACTCTTGAAAAACGAATGGCTAGCGGTGAACTCGCAAAACGCTATTCGAAACTTGAAGTTCAACGATATGCTGAAGAAGTGAAGCTTTAAACAAAAATATGGTGGAATCAAAGATTTGATGGGCCGCCCAGGAATTTTGTTTGTAACTGATGCAATCGCTGATGCAAACGCAATTCGTGAAGCTAAAACTTTGAATATTCCAGTGGTTTGCGATTGTTGATACAAATGTGAACCCAGATGGCATTGATTACGTAATTCCAGCGAATGATGACGCTATTAAAAGGTGTTAAATTGCTTTTGGATTATGCAATTGAAGCTATCAAAGAAGCTAAAACTGATAAATAATTCTTAAATTTCAGAAGGATAAAAATGGCTGTTTCTGTTGAAGAAATTAAAAACTTAAAAGAATTGACAGGTCTTGGTTTAACAGACGCCAAAAAGCTCTTATTGAAGCTGAAGGCGATTTTCGACAAAAGCTCTTGAGGCTCTTCGCAAAAAGGTCTAACAAAAGCTGAGAAAAAGGTGACCATGAAGCTCGTGAAGGTTTGGTTGAGAGCTTACGTTCACGGTGGCCGAATCGGTGTAATTGTTGAAGTTAACTGTGAAACTGATTTCGTTGCGCGTACTGAAGATTTTCAAAAACTTTCGCACACCAAATTGCTATGCAAATTGCTGCTATGGCGCCAGTTTATGCTACTGAGGCTGATATTCCAGCTGAAGAAATTGCTCGCGTTAAAGCTGAAGCTGAAGAGCGAGTTTCGAAAGAAGGAAAACCAGCTGAGATTGCGGCCAAAAATTGTTGACGGCCAAGTGAAAAAAATACTTTGCTGAAAAAGTTCTTCTTTCGCAAACTTACATTATGGACGACAGCAAATCTGTTGAACAATTCTTGAAAAGAAGCAATCACTAAACTCGGTGAAAAATATCGTTATCCGACAGTTCTCACGCATCGAACTTGGTGTTAATGAATAATAAATGAGCACTTGCAATAAAAATCTCCACTAATAACGGTGGAGTTTTTATTTTTGTGTTTTTAAAGGTCTTGATTTTTATGCATAACCAGTTATAATTTTTAAGCATAAGTAGTTAAAAATAAAAGGGAGAAAAATGTTTAGGAACAAAATAGCAGTTTATGCTTTTATGGGTGCTGTTTGTGCTATATTTTTGGCTCAACCTGCGTTTGCTGACACAGCAAAGAGAAATTGATGTTGACGCAACGGGAGATATCCAAGAGCTTCAATCAGGTGGTACGTATAATCGGACTAATACTAAGGTTAATATAAATGTTAAAAATAGGGCAGAATATTAATGCTGGTGACTATGTTGATCTTAAATTTGAGAGTCTTAACGATGCTTGGCTGGAAGATAGAGATATTCGTTACAAAGATACAATTATCAGCAAGATTAAGTTCATTAAAGCTAAAAATAACGTTGGCGAATTTTTCTAGAAGATCTATTATAGGGCATCCTGAAGCAGAAAATATCATTTCCAGAAAAGAGTACTGCTAGAGATTCAGAATATAGATAATTTTTAATGATCAGGCTAAAAAAATTCTCTAATATGGAGTTGTCGATAGATATTGTAGCTTATAATTATGCTGCTTGGACTAACCATAAATATAATATTGAGCATTCTGTAAAAGGTAAATAATAAAGAGATTGCACATAAAACTGGAACAATTAGCGGTGTAAATAAGATTTCTCCTGAAAGTCGATTTTTAGGATAAATACTTTTCTAGCTAGCAGTAAAGACGGTGAAAATGTAGATGGAAATATTTTTGATTTTGGAATACGACAATCGAGATAAAAATAATCCAAAGCACATTAAACCAGGTGACATTGTTAAGATGAAATTACCTGCAATCTTCTGGTGTTGCGTTTGATACAAAATCAAATCCGAAAAAGAGGGCGCAGTTGGTACTGCAAATACTCAAGAACTATATTCTAACTATGGTGATAATGCTACTTCAAAAGGCGTCTTGCTCAAAACTGGTGTAAACTTAAAGTATAAAAGTTATAAAAAAATTCAAGCCATGAGTTAGTATACCAGATCGTAGAGATTGCTGATGATAAAAGCTTTTTATCAATTCTTGCCAAAATTAACTATTTTGGATACTAGCGAAAAAAACAATTAACTATAGCGAGAATAAATTGAAACCCAATTTCTGCAACTACAGAAATTTACCGAGGTGATGATAAATATTTTTCTCTAGATAAAACCAGCTACAGGTGTTATAAACGGCACAAAAATGAAATCTTACGCAGATATCAAAAAGCGTGGGTCTGTGATTGTGCGCTATCAAGATGAAAACAGCGCAAGCCTTTGCTCCTGAAGTTTTGTTAGCGAATCAAAAGTTCAAGTAGGCACAGACTATTCTGCTGAAGAAAAAGCAATTTGAAGGATTTCGAAAAAGCGGAACTACTTTAAAAACTCATCGCCTAAAAACTGGAAAAAGTTGAAGAAGGGCGTAAAAGATTGTAACGTTTTGTTTATAAAAAGAAAAGCGTTCCTGCACCTGAAAAAAACCTTCGAACCCAGTAAAAGAAGAGAAGAAGCCAAAAGAAAATATTAGTGCACCAAACACAGGTTTCGAAAATAATTTTGTTAAAAATTTACTTTTTCATCGGTGGTGCTGCACTTTCTGTAATTTCTATAATTGTTATTAGAGAAACTATTAAATAGAATAGATAAGATAAAAGACCTCTTTCACTAAAATTTAAGAGGTCTTTTTATTAGTACTATGATTATATTAAGCTAAACTCTTTTTCGATAAAGGCGATGATTCGTACGTCGCGAGATTCTAGCTCGCTTTCTTCATTGATTTCATTCACGCCGAAACAGTTCTTCTGCACCAGCTCCAAATTTAGCGCGCAAAGTTTTAATCCAGTTTCCATTTTTAGCTTTTCTAATTTTACTACTTCACCGAATTTAACACCGCGAAAAAGTTTTTCTCTTCTGGTAGAATAACGCGACGACAATATTACCAGATTGAAGTTTTTCAATCTTTAAGTTGGATTTTATTTTCTTTTAGTACGGGGTCAGAGAATTCGACTGTACTTATTTTTAATTTTGTTTTTCATTTTAATCCTTTTTTTGTTTTTAATTTTTAGAATATTTACATAATAACATAATCATCATAAAAAAAGTCAAAGCGAGTTTAACGTAAGCTATTAAAAAAATATATGTTTATGATAAAACACAATAACATAAGCAAGAACAACCCCTGTAATGTGATTGTTCCAGCTTGTTAAGGAGTAGATGAGATTTCGTCTCATTTCTATGCTCTAATAGTATCAAACATTAGCAATTTTGTCAATACCAAAACGCCAGAAAAAAATACACAATCTGGCGTTTTAATCTGTTATAATTTAGGACTTATATTTAGCCCAAACATCACCCAGAATCCATCTAATCCGTGCAGATATCTGTTAGTTACCGCCGGATCTCCATGGCGCATTAATTTCTGTATCTCATCTATCCTTGCGCCTTTCTTCTGAAGGTCTGTTGCGAAAGAGTGCCGTAGTTCGTGGAAGGTAAAATTAGGGAAACCTTGCTGCTTAAATTCAAGTTTAACCTGTCGAACCATTATTTCTGGGAATCTTAGTAGAAATTCACGATCGGCGAAAAGAAAATTGTCACCACATTCTTTGGTTTTTGAGAATTCCTCGATTAATTGAGCTGTTTTTTCGAGAAATAAACAAAGCCTAATTTTCTGCCTTTACCAATCGTTCGAATTCGGTTTTCGCGAATATCTGATTTTCGAATATTCGCTACCTCACTTTTTCTAAGACCAGTATCAAAAAGTTAGAGAAATTACAAGTTTTATGAACAGATTATCACAATTATTGAGAATATCTTTAATTTGGTCTTCACTATAGAACTTACGGTTGACTGGCTCAGGCTTGGGTTTAGCAACGAATGGAAAGCGAATTTTAGTTCCTCCTTGAGTATTATGAACCCACTTTAAAAATGCCATTAGTTGAATCTTCTCCGATATTAGCCCATTCACGGAAACTCTGTTGAATCCATTAGCTCCAGACAACTTATTTCTAATCCAAAGATTGACCGTATCCTCAGTTATTTCATTAATATTGTCTATCTTCATTTTACGGATGAAATTTCTACACGTCGATTCTTTGCACGTCATTGTCTGGTCGGTATAATTAGTAATATATTTACACCAGTCAAGATAATCCTGTAATTGTCCTTCTGCGTGATTTCTATTGTTTTCCATATTTCTCCTTTATATAAATTAATTGAGTTAAATAAATGTTTTTATATAAATAGCAAAAATGCTATTTTGGATTGAGAATTTACGAAAAATTATGTCATTTTTATCAGCCCTAATAGTCAAAAAACTTGTGTTTAGATTGACAATTTTTATTTATCATTATTTGATATTTTTACAATATTTAGTAGGGATGTTTTAATATTTTAATGGAGATGCATCAAAGAAAGGTTAGACCCACCTAATCTAGTGATGAATTTTATTAAAAACTAATTTATCTAAAAAGACAAACTTGATAAAGTTTTTCGATCTCATCTGTATGTATATGCAAGGACAGATTTGCATTTTTGAGCGTCAGAAATGCGCTTTTTCTGGGCAATTTCATGTCGAATTTCTGCCATCTTCGAAATAGTCTGATTAATCATTTTTCGTAAAGTTGCTAATGATTCTTTCAATTTCTTATTACTCCAAATTGTGGCAAAAACCTACTAGCACCAGATTTTTCTTTTTAGCTAACTCAACAGACTTAGCGAATTCTTTTCGGAAAAATGTATTTGTCGGTTGCGATATAGCGGTAAAATAACGATCGTCGTCGATGAATTGATAGGCTTCACCAAGACGTTCGCGCATAGTCTGTTTTTCTGTTCATCTAATTTAATTTTTCATATTATCTCCCAGATTTTGAGGCAAATAAAAAGCCTCAATTTAATATTATTGAGACTTTCTATTGGTGCGGTGCCGATTTATTTAAGAAACTCGGCCAGTTTCACATATCACTACCATTGTAACAAGCATTCACTGAATTGTCAATATACAAACGATTTGGTATAATATAATCAGTTCAACAAACTCGTCTAAATAGGCGAGTTTTTCTTTACCTAAAATATTAAACATAAATAGAAAGGATAGGGATGAAACAGAGTCCTACCATTAGAGAGTTTGAATCGATGTTAACTACTCGAGCATTATCAACTCGAATGACCAATAACGGAGTTATCGTTGAAGAAATCAGTATACAGACATGCTAGACATTATGAAGTTTGCCTGTATCGATCTTCTGCGAGGGCTGAATATGCACAAAAATATCAGAGTAGCTCGTCGAGGAGAAAGACTATTTCTCGTTAACGAATTTACAAGAAAAATCGTTGCAGAGGTTGGATTAGATTTTGAACCCTGCAAAGGGTGGCAAGATTAGGCGTCCTAAAAGCACTCATAATATCTAGATATAGATTACCCTAAACATATCCAAGATTTATCTCAAGAAAGGAAAAAGTATGGTTACAAAAATAAAATTTCGAAAAGATGAAAGAATCATTATTAGGGTTTACGGAAAAGACTTTGATTTAACCGAAAAATTCAAAAATGGTCAAACGGTTTTGAGATTTTTCGGCGATAAATATCAAATCGGATCGTGGAGATTAAAGATGTCGATAAAGAAAGCTGAAAAATAGCGAAAAAGCTACCCGTAGAGCGTAAAAAGCACAAAACTACGTCCACAGGCAAGAAAGGTTCCAAGATCGCCACGAAGCAGGGGAATAAGCCTAGGGCTGGCAAGGGCGGAGTTGTCCCGCCAAAGGATCGTCAATTCGGAGCTAAGAACGGTAATCCTCGTAGTAACGGTCGTTGGAAGAAAGAGGACTCGTTGAGCTATCAATACAACCTACTTCTCCGGATGACTCTGCTGGAGTTTGAGAAATACCAGAAATCTCCAGAACTGACCATGGCGCAGAAGATCGCGATTCAGCGAATCAAAGACTCGCTAGATGATGATAGCCGAGCGCTCTACAATACCGCCGAAATCACTGACCGAACTGAAGGTAAAGCCAAACAAGCCATTGAAATGGAAGTCGAAGAGGTGGCGAAAAATCCGTTTGAAGGACTAACCGAAGAAGAATTGAGAAAGATTATCGCGAAGTAATGACTCTAGAAGAAATCAAGATGAATGCAAAGATCGAACTGGCGCGGCGCCGGCTTTTTGACTTTGCCAAGTGATTCATCCGCGATTTTTCCTAGACGAGGCGAACATTTCTCAAGGATTTTTGTGATAAGATTCAAAAACTTCATTGACGATAGCGATAAGCGAATCTTAATCGTTAATCTGCCGCCTCGGCACGGCAAGAGTTTGACTGCGACCGACCTACAGCTTATTACTTGGCCGTGATCCACTATTGAAGATTATGACTGGTAGTTATAATGATATCTCTATCAACGCTCTTCGCGCGGACGGTGCGAATACGATCAAGACGATTAAGGCTGGTGATAATATCGTTTATTCTGATATTTTTCCTAATACTAAGCTTAAATACGGAGAATCTGCGGCTTCTATGTGAGCCTTGAAGGCAATTCTCAGCCGAGCTACTTAGCAACTCAGCCCTGGCGGAACTGCGACTGGTATGGGTGCAAAAATATCTTAATTATCGACGATATTATCAAAAACGCTGAAGAAGCCTACAATGAGCGGGCGTGCTTGATTCTCACTGGGAATGGTTTAATAACACGATGATGAGCCGCCTTGAAGGTGATGATTATAAAATTATCGTCATTATGACACGTGGAGTTCAAAAGATCTAGCCGGTTTGGCTGATGAAGAATTCCCACCTCAGAAGATATTGAGAAAGATTGAATATCGTGCCGTTCAAGATGATGGTTCAATGCTTTTGTGATTCTATTTTATCTAAGAAAAGCTTAGAGCTTAAAACTCGAGCAATGAATCCGGATATTATCAAGCGAACTATAATCAGCGAACAATCGATATCCAAGGCCGTCTGTATGAGCGATTTATGGAGTGGAAAGTATTCCCTGAATCTGGTCGGCTCGAACGACTCAATTTTTACGGATACTGCCGATACTGGAGCCGACTTCTTATGCTCGATCAATGGTATCTCCGATGGCTCTAATTTCTTTATTACAGATTTGGTTTTTACCGACGAAAAATGGAAATCACCGAGCCTGCGGTAGCAGAATTACTCCATAGCGGGGAAATTCAAAGGTCATTCATCGAGAGTAACAACGGCGGCCGTGGCTTTTCGCGTAATGTTGAGGGCGATTTTGCGCCAGAAATTCAATACAAATCGAACTGTCATTGAAGCTATTCCTCAAAACAAAAACAAAGAAAGCCGAATCCTAGCATCTAGCGCGTGGGTTTCAAAGAATATCTTTCCGCCTAACTGGAAGCAAAAATTCCCAGAATTCTACCGCACAATTAGCTAACTATCAGAAAAAGGCAAAAACGCGCATGACGATGCGCCAGATGTGCTCGCATCTATCTATGAATATATGACGAACGAGCGCAAGATTGAACTAATTAAAAGGAGATAATGATGAATAATTATTATTTAGAACCAAATACTGGAAATAACTGCGAAGGTTATTGAAAACATTATCAACGACACGAAAAGGAACTTTCACGATTTGAACTGTTGAATGACTATTATCGCAATAGTAGCAAAAATTACTAAAAATCTAGATGGCAAAGTAATTACGCGTACAGGGATATGCTAAATATATTGTGCGTTTGAATACTGAGCTATCTACTTGGCCAACCAGTTCAATATCAGACTAGTGAAGATTACGATATTACTCCGCTAGATAATGTATACAAGGCGCAGGTAATTCCAAATATGGATAAGAAAAATTGCCAAAGACTGCTCGATCTATGGTCGTGCTTTCGAACAAATATATTCGGACGGGGAATCTAATATTAGAGTGCTAAGATTGATGTTCGCAATGCTTTTTGGTGCAGGATTCTAGTGTTGAACATAATAAGTTGTTCGGTGTAGTCTACGAAGCTATATACGATGATAAAGGCGTAAAAAGAGCGAGAATACAGGATTACTGTGTTAAAAAGCAGTGTGATTGAGCGTTATGTGCTTAAGAATGGCAATCTGTCATCTGATGGTGAGCCAGAGGAACATTATTTCGGCGAGGTTCCATTAATTGAATATCTCAACGACGATGATGCGTGGTGATTTCGAGGATGTTTTTGAGCGATATTGACGCTTACAATATATTAAAATCTGACAGGCTAATGGATCGCCGTAAGCTAGCGGATGCGATCCTTGCTATCTCTGGTGCAAGGCTAGATCCAGAAGAAAAAGATTCTCTAATGGACTCGATGGTGGCGTTACTACCTGATGGCGCAAAATGGAATATGTTTCAAAAAAATACAGATGAAACTGGAACTGATATCCTTCGCCGAAATATTAATGATGATATTCATAAAATATCAATGACACCAGATATGACAGATCAAAACTTTATTGGCACTGAGTGGAGTAGCTCTCGCTTACAAGATCTTGCCGTTCATGCTTAACAATTCAGATAAGCGTGCTTCGCTTGAGTCTGGCTTAATGGAGAGATTCAGGATTTACAATAAATTCTTGAATCATAAGAAGCTATGGGAGAAGTCCCAACTGATCAAGTTGATATTATCTTCAAAAATTCATTACTGAAGAATGATCTCGAAACTAGCCAGATTATTAATAACTTATCTGGCACTGGACTAGATTGATAAATCTACGCTTGCTGCTCAGCTATCATTTGTTCAAGATGCAGAAGAAATTGTATCTTTAGCTAAAAAGAATTAGAAGAACTACCAGCTGAAGCTCAATGGTTTTGTGCAAAGAAGATGAAGAATAGTTTTGAACTATTTTACGGAACGGTAATATGATTAAAAAAAGATAACTATAGAAATAAACCGCAAGGTTATTGGAGTAAGCGACTCTTCAGCGCACAACACGAGCCGAGAGGCAGGCTGCCGTATATCCGCCGTCTTAGGAAGAATATACTCGTAGTTCAGAGCGTTCAATTGATAATATTCGCCGAATCTATGAGAACTACTTCGGCGATAATGGCTTTTGACCAAAGTCAGAAGCTACGTGAAATTGTGCCGAGTGGTGAATTTTCTAAGTATTTAAAGCAAGTTCGAGATTTAGGTGTCGAGCTACCAGACAATTATGCATTCAGGGTGAACCGCGAAGAGTTTGCCCAAGCGCAACTTTGAGCTTGAAATGAAAAACTAGGCGCTTTCGAGAATAATATCAGTAATGAACTCTATTCGAATATTATTCGCGAATCTATGCGCCAAAACCATGGGTGATTATGGTGTAGATTTCTCGGGAATTGATACTGAAACAATGAAGCGAGTATTGAACGCTAAATTTTACGGTAAAAACTTCTCTCAACGAATATGGGGTAGAACCGACCGACTAGCTGATGAATTACCAGCTCGAATTGCGGTTGCTATTGCCAGGGTCAGAGCATAGAGCGCACAGCTCGTGATATCCGCGAAAGATTCGGTGTAGGTTTAAGCTCGGCGGAGCGGCTAATCCGAACTGAAACAAACTATTTTCATAATTACGCAGAGATCGAAGCCTACGATGAGATTGGTGTGGAATATTTTGAATTTCTGGCCTCTTTGGATGGCAGGACTAGTGATATTTGTCAGCATCATCACAAGAAGCGATTCAGAGTTAAGGGCTCGAAGGCCGGTGTAAACACTCCACCGCTTCATCCAAATTGTCGTAGCACGATTGTGGCGTAATTCCTGAATTAGAAAAAGCCGTTGATAATACCACCCAAAGTCAGACTGTAAATGCTGATAGTACTCTGAAGGTGAAAAGATTGGCGTTAAAATAGCCAAAGCCAAAGGCAGTTGGACTGGATGAAGCGATCAACTTCAATATTCCAGCGCTTTCTACTATGGATCAAGCAATTATTAGCGCACAATCCAAAGAAGTTAAAAGTATTCTCGATGAATATTCGCCGATTCAGAAATATCTAGCCGAAAAAGGTGGTTTGAAGATTAATGCAACGAATGTCCGAAAAAGTTATATCGCTTCGAGTCGCATCGGCAGTGTCTCGATCAAGTGGCGCTCGTGCCTCAATTGTTTCGTTGAATTTGGCGAAGCCATATTGCAGGAACGCCGAAAAATGCGAGAGGCAGTTCGAAAAAGCGTTGAAGGGTGGGTTCTTTATGCGAGTCCCTAAGAAGAATTACGATAAATATGTAATTAGCCACGAAATGGGTCATATTATCGAAAGCTTCTTTGATGATTCGCGATGGTTCGAACGCTAAAAATATTGGCTCATAAATACGAAAATGATATACTGGAAATAGCCAAGCGAAAAATCTAGAATTTCTTCAAGGAGATCAAATCTCAGCATATGTCTAAATATGGCAAGAGCAATTCTGAAGAATTTTTGCCGAAGCGTTTGCTGGTTTGAGGAACGGCGTTAAAAATCCGATCACTCAAGCAATGGAAGATTTTTAAAGGAGAAGATAAAATGATAATGCTCCATTTTTCACTAAGAATGATGATTGGTATAAAACAACCAATGATGGCTTTATTCTAACCGAGGTTGGGAAAGAAAATCCCCGATGTCGTTAAGAGTTTTGAATTATTTTTCTAAAGTTTCCGATAATATCGTAGTTGAAGTAGACGAAGAAGGTAATGTAATAGATAATTCCGTTGAACGTAATCTTCAAAGATACGGAGATTTTGAAGATTATCTCGACAAAAATACGAGAATAAAGATCTGAAATCGCTACAATAACAAAATCAAGCGCATCAACCCAAAATGTTGCGCTTTTTCTTTACATAAGAATTTTATTATGATATAATATTAATGTTCAACATAAACTCGTCGAATAATATATTCGGTGAGTCTTTTTATTTTGATTTCTAGAAACAAAAAGACACGACAAAAATGTTTTCGTAAAATTCATTTTTCATTTTTCTCCTTAGTAGGCTCATCGAATATATTGTTCGATGTTTTTCGTTGCAGAAATCATTAATTAGCCGAAAGGCGGAAAGGATTTTTCGTGAATAAGAACGAAAACCCAAACAACGAGAGCTGAAGCTCCCAAACCCAGCAGAACCGGGGAAAAATGAGGGCGAAAAGACTTTTACGCAAGAACAGCTTAACGAGGTTCTTCAAAAAGCGTTTTCGCGAAAGAAAAGAAAAAGTTCGCAAATCAGCAAGAAGAGGCGATCAAAAATGCTATAGCCGAATTTGAGCGAAAATCTAAAGCTATCTGCGGAAGAGAAAAAGCAGAAGAAGATAAAAACGACAAGAAGAATTTGAGTCGTGATCGTGAGTTTAATTTTTGAGAAATCAAAATTTGAAGCCGTGAAGCTTCTGTCTGAAAAAGGCATTGACATTCAAGTTGTAGATTTCTTAGTTGATCAAGACCTTGAGAAAAACTAAAGAAAAATATCACGAACTTCGAAAAAGCCTCAACACCGCCAGTTGAAAAAGGTGTCAAGGAGCAGCTGAGAGGCACTCCACCAAAAAGACCCCGCAGCGAACGGCGCAGACGGCAACACACCGCAGAGCGGAATTGCTGTTTTCTAAAGAAAGGAATCCTTAAATGGACGCACACAATATTACAATTGACGGCTCAGTAAAGCTAAGTTGAATACAATTCGACAAGGAATTATTGACAATATTACTGCTAACGCATTGAGTCAAAAACTTAAGAATACCAAATATTCTGGTGATCAAAATCTGGCGCTGTTGAAAGCCTCACGTTTCAAAAACGCCAACGTAAAGACTACGGAACAGCACGAGCTGCTGGTAAAGCTGACGGCTTTGCAAAGATGCTAAAGTAACAATTCTAATCAATAAACGAAAAGAAATTACCGAGGAAGTCTCAAAGACCGACCTCGAACTTTACGGAGTTGAGGGAATTGTTGAGAGCCGAAAAACTGCTTTCTCGAAAGCAATTGAAGCGCATCTTGATCGCGAATTCTTCGCTGAAGCAGTGAATGCAGCTAGCGAAGTTGTCGTAACTGGCGCAAAAATATGGGTGATGTTCTTGAAGCTATAATTCAGCCCTATCGAATCAACTAAAAACGATTTTTGTTGATGGCGTAGAACGCGAACTCATCAAGGTTTCACTAAACCCAGTAGCGTTCGGCAAAGCTCGAACTTTCTTGACACCCTAAAAACTGTTTCGACAGATAACGGCGTTAAAGAGATTGGCTACTACCATGGTGTAGAAATTCACAGCACGACTCGTCAAACTGCTGCTGCTGTAGCTCAGATTGATGGCGCAATTGCTATGCCGGTTTTGATCGATGAATATTCGCTCGAAAAAATTCACTTTCGAACGACTACTCGTTACAGCTATATCCCAACTTACGGTGTTAAAGCTACGACTCCTGATTTGATCAAGAAAATAACAATATTGCCAGAAGGAGTTTAATCATGACTCAAATTCAAAAACCTAGTAACAGGTATTATTGAAGTCGTCGAGAACGAAGAAGTTATCGCGTTAATGGAGGCTTCGGATAGTTACGAAGAAGTTATCGAAAGAACTGAAAAATCAGTCGAAGCTGAAAAAAAGAGAATAGCATGTCGCCTGACCAGAAATCCAGAATTAGGGGCTATGTTAAGACCCTGAATTCAAAAGATCGAAAAATGATGAACTACTTGATTTTGCGATCGAGGATTGTGTTGGTCGGGTGAAACTCTACCCTTCGAAGATAAAATTAGCTGAGAACCTCGGAGCGAATTGTTGCTTCAATAGTTGCAATGAATTACTCAAGACTCGCTGATTTCTCGATTAACGGTTCAGAGGAACGCCAAATCTCGAAAGTATTAGCGATAACGGTCAGAGTGTGATTATTCTAACGAAAAACGCACTCTCGCTACCGTGAAAGACGATGAGCTATTTATTGGTTTTGAGGCAGTTCTCACGCAGTCACAGGAGGATAAATGTTATTTCCTGATTCAGCGAAAAGAGCGATTACAAACGCGTTCTATGATAAGAAATTCGAAGTCTTCACTTTTTGAAACTCAACTCGGGATCGAAGGTGATGCGTCGAAAGTTTTTCAGAAAGTCGGTGAGTTTTCTGGAAACGTGAGATTTTTCGAATCTTGCGAAATTGGCCGATGAGATCGGTTTATCTGATGAAATCAATATTGCAATTACTTGCGATAATGACGTAGTGATTTCGGCGGGAAATTTTGTGAAATATAACGAAAAAATGTATCTCGCAACCGAAGTTCTGCCATTTGATTCGCATAAACTAATCGCTGGAAGGCTAGGGGTAGTGATGAAGATAGGGTTTTGAGATTGAAAGGATCACGTGAGCTATCAAATAAAGCTCAATCATGTGCTTTCTGATTCAGATAACCTAATTGAAAAACGCTATCAATCGTGCTGCGCTGAAAGTTTCGGGCGATGCTAAAAAGAATGCTCCTGTTGATTCTGGCTTATTGCGCTCGAGTATCCATGCTAAGCATGCCGAGCGACATGGAAATGAGATTGTTGCAAAAGTAGGAACTGCTGTTGAATATGCTCCTTATGTTGAATTCGGAACTGGTATGCGAGGGGCTGCCTCGAATACTAATACAGAGGTTTCAGTATCTCACCGTCAAAAGATTGGCCGGGTCAAGTCGCAAAACCTTTCCTATGGCCAGCATTGCGGAAAAATAAATCAGAAATCAACAAGATGATCGCGCAAGAGATCAGAAAGAGCATAAGAAGAGGATAGTATGTTTCTACCCAAACAAGAAATTTTCGAAAAATTGAGCGAACTTGGCTATGATTGCTACCAAGGCTCGCAAGTTGTTTTTAGCAAAACTCCAGCAATCACATTTAGGATAGACGATAACAGCGTAAATCTTGATCTCGATAATGAAATTTCAAATCAAGAAATTATCGCAACGATTGATATTTTTCACTGACAAAAGGTTCTCAAGGCTCAAAAATCTTGGCTGAAGTCGAAGAAAAATGCGCTCAATCGGTTATCGCTTAGCGAATTCAATAGATGTTCCTCAACCAAAAGGAGCACTCTATCACATAAATTGTCGCTTTATAGCGAAGAAAGGATAAATATGGCTCACAGAGGCATTGGAACAACTTAACTTTAAAGAAAAAAAGGTGGTGAAGGAACTGATCTAGTTCTCAAACGAGTAACTTCAATTGGCGCACCAGAAGTCGAGGCGGAGGAAATCGAAATCACCGCCCTAGACAGCCCAAATGGCGCGAAGGAATATATGAGCGGCGGTTTGGATGCTGGAAGCATCGAGGTCGAAGTTCAAAACTAAAAAGAAAACGAAGACCAGCTCAAAATTAGCTTCACTTTTTTGAAGCTGGTGAGACTCGAAGCTGAAATCGGTTATCCAACAGGTAAAACTAGCTTTTAACGCATTTGTTTCGAAAATTAGCTACGGCGAAGTTACGCCAGAAGATTTGTTGAAATATAATATTACGCTTCGATTGTCAGGCAAGCCAACCTATACGAAATCCGCTTTAGCGCGATACTCAGGGCGGTGAAATCCCGCCCATTTTTGATAAAAAGTTAACGAAAAGGAAATGAAATTATGCTAGAACTAAAATTTAAAGTAAAAATGTTTCGAAAAGTCGAGCGCGAAAGTGGAAAATCGTTTTTTTGAGATGCTCGCTAATATCGAAAAAATGTCATCGAGACGATTTGGCATTTTTGTTGAATGTAGCGGCCTTTCAGCGGACGAAGCGGAAGATTTTCTTGACGAAAAATGGAATGGGAGTTGCAATTTTTGAGATTGGAAAAGGTTTGAAAGACGCAGGTTTTTACCGAAAAATATGCGCGAGAAGATGAGCGAAAAAGCATTATGGGATCCGAGAAAATACTGAAAGATTTTTCTGGCGAGAATGGCAAGAAAAACGAAATCGAAGCAGTCGTCAATCGGCTTAAAGATTGATGAATTTTGGGAATTAACACCTCGTGAGTTCAGAAGTTTATGTAAAGGCTTTTCGAGAAGCGAACTGTGCGAGAGATGGAGCGAGTGGATATTTTTAAACTACTTGCTCGGAAATTATATTGCTTTGGGCGTAAATGACCCGAAAAATACCCGAAAAACCGCTTTTTCGAACTGAAAAAGGCGCAGAAAAAGCAGGAATGAGTGACGAAGAGATGGAAATTCTCGGTCGAATTTTTGCAAAGAAAGGTTAAAAATGTCAGCAACAACAATTGACGAACTACAGGTCTTGATTTCTGCTAATGCAACAGCTTTCCAGCGCGAAATGAAAAAAATATTCGTGCGGAGCTCGGGCAAATCAGCAGGTCAGCGAAAGAATCTACTGGTTCTGTTACAGGTGGATTTGTAAAAAGCTCAGCTTGCTCTTGGTGGGCTTAAAGCGGCTTTTTGGCGCGATTGGTAGCGCAGCTCGACAGAGTGTTAAGGAGTTTGGTTCGCTTGAACAAAATTTGGGCGGCGCTGAGGCCGTTTTTGGGCAATTTTTCAGACGCTGTAAAACAAAAATCGAAAGAATCCGCTCAAACAATGGGCACTTCGATGTCGCAATATTTGGCAGCAGCAAACAAAATGGGTTCATTGTTTCAGGGCGCGAGGCTATGATGTTCAGAAATCAATGGTAATGACTACAAACGCAATGCAGCGAGCCACCGATGTTGCAAGCGTGATGGGAATTAGTCAAGAAGCTGCACTTGAAAGCGTGGCAGGAATGGCAAAGGGCAATTTCACGATGATGGACAACCTCGGTGTAGCGATGAACGACACTGCTTTGGCAGCTTATATGCTCGAGCGTGGAATCGCCGGAAATGTTAATCAGATGACGATTGGCGAAAAAGTTGGTATCGCCTACCAGATGTTTATGGATAGAACCTCAAAATACGCTGGTAATTTTGCTCGAGAATCGATGACGCTTGAAGGCTCTCTTGCGATTATGCGAGCTGAACTCAGTAATGTTTCTGCAACCTTAGGGAATGGCATTCGCTCCTATGGTCTCAAGTGCGGCGAGTTTCGTTTCGAATGTTTTAGCACCAGCAATTAGCGCAGTGATTCCTTATATTGTTGCGCTCGGAAATATAATCAATCAGGTAGCAGCTAGTGTTTTCTCGTTTATTGGCGGGATTTTTGGTGCTTCGAAGGGAATCTCGGGCGTTGGCTCATCTTCAAAGTCTGCTTCAAACGCAATGAAGAATCTTGGAACTTCAGCTGGTGGTGCTGGTGGCGGAATGGGCGGAGCGGCGAAAAGGCGCGAAGGCTCTCAAAAAGAGCTCGCCCAGCTTGCTAAATTTGACGAGATGAACGTTCTGAAATCGCCCGAAGATCCAAGCGGTGGAAGCGGTGGCTCTGGTGGTGCTGGTGGTGGAGCGCCGACTCTTGAGATGCCCGAGATGAACTTTGGTAAATTTAATTCTGGTTTTGATGAAATTTCAGCGAAAGCCAAAAAGATTGCTGATGAGATTAAGAAATTTTTTTGAGGGGATGTTTGATTTTTAATCCTATGAAAAAGTCGCTAAAAGATTTTTACAGAGGGTGCGCGCAAAAGCTATTGAAGGCATAGCAATGATTGGTGAAAAGTTCATCTCAAAGTTTATTATTCCGGTTTCTAAATTTCAGATAGAAAAACTATCCCTATGGTTCTTACTGCGATAGGTGAAGCATTAAAATCGATCAATTTCGGAGTAATTGCAGAGTCTGCAGGCAATCTATTTGCTGAAATAGGTAGTTTAGTTAATGTTCTTAGTTTATCATTCGCAGGATTGATTGAAATCATAGCTCCGTTTGCCGCATGGGTTGCTAATTTTATCGTTCCTCCGACGTTTGAAATATTAGCTACGGTAATTAAAATCGTTAGGACGGCCATCGAGGGTAGGCTACGCCATAAGCGGATTGTGGAAGATGATAGAGCCAGCCTTTAAAGCCTTAGGTGAAGCTCTAAAACCAGTTTTGGATTGGCTTGGCAAAACACTCAAATCTATTCGAGAAAATGAAACTTTCATGAATATACTAAAAGATGCTTTCACTGCTGTGACTATTGTCATATTAGGTCCTTTGGTGGCGGCTCTTGGCGCAATAGTTGTTGCAATTACTGCAGTAATAGAAATAGTCAAGCTAGTCGTGAGATTCTTTGTTGATGGATGGAATTCTGTTGTTCGATTGTGGAATATGGCAGGTCATTTTTCTCTAATGTGTCGAATAATATCCGCAGTGCATTTAACGGAATTGGGGTATGGTTTTCAAACGTATTTAATGGCGCTCGAGACCTCGTGTTTAACGCGTTTAGCGGTGTTGGTCGATGGTTTGGAGATCGCTGGAATGATATTCGGAATGCATTTTCAAATGTATGGGGTATTTTTTCAAATATCGGTCGTAATATCGTTGATGGGTTGAAGAGCGGATTAGGCTCAATTGGTCGGGTGGCTCGAGATATGGCGAATAGTTTTGTGCAAGGATTCAAAAACTTTCTTGGAATTCACTCTCCATCGCGTGTTTTTCGTGATCTCGGTGGATTCGTGGGTGAAGGCTTTTCGCTTGGTATAGAAAATGAGCAGAAATCAGTTATGAATGCTCTGAATGGATTAACGAGCGATTTCGAAATTCCCACTTTTTCTATTAGAACAGATTTTTCGGTTGCGAAACCTTCTGAATTAACTAATATAGATAATCTTAGCAGTAGCTTAGACAAGAATTTGAAGTTTCACATGGTTTGGGTGGCCTAGGCGAAAAACTCGACAGACTTAACGAAAAACCTCAACAGATCGTGGTTAAAATTGGTGAAGAGAAACTTGTGGATAGATTAATTGACGGTATTAATAAAAAGTCATTCTTGCGAAACGAAAGTCTAATCGACATATAGATAAATTCACTCTCTGGAGTGAATTTTTCTTGATTTTTCCGAGAATAATAACTATAATAAAAGTATTATTAAAGTATTAACGAATAGGATTATACTATGGCAAAAACTCGCCTCGGAAAAGGTTGTTATAGAAGCTCCAACTTCTTTTTAGTGGATCGGCAAAAAGGATATGGAAGATAACTGATATTGGTGCAGACAATGAAAAATTCTGCTATTAAAATTTTTATAAAAGCTTATTACTATACCTACCGCAATATCGCTTATTTTTATAGCTTGGTCGTTTGTAATTATTTGGTATATCATAATCTATTCTTTGTTTGGAATATTTGTTATTCCGTTTAGGTTATTTACCAGAGGAAAACGCAAACGTAAAAGTTGAGTCGTTGCGACATAAAGAGGTTATGGAAGCTTTAACTAAGAAATAAAAACGACAAATAACCCTAAACTATAATAGAAACACTCCACCTCAGCCTACTTAATAGTAGCTGAGGCTTTTTAATTAAGAAGGCGTAATTTATGTAATAAAAATATAACAAATTTGTTGCTTTTTTGTTTTTGGTGTGATATTATATAGATATGGCAGAGGAAAACCACTGCTAGCAAGCTTAAAAATCGACCGAGAGAAAGTTAAAACTAAAGTGAACAAGAATACGGTTTTTATCAGGGGTATCGATTACTTTTTAGTGGCGAAAACCCGGCAAACCACGATACGATCTTAAGCAAGCTTTCAGAAATTTCTATTTTTGACAAAAACATTCCAAGACGATCACACGCTATGTGTATCGTCAATCTGCTACGGTGAGTCTGAGTTTCAATCTTTAACAGAACTTGCTATAAAAATTTCTAAAGATTATGACATGAATGTTGTATGTGAAGACATTCCGCTGTAGATATTAATCACATAGCTTGCTAGTAGTTTTTTCTCTGCCACTCGGTCGAAGCTTGAAGGCTTGTGTATACAATATAATAATGCGAGGAGAGGGGCATAAAATGAAAAATTAAGCCAATAGCTTTTAAGGATTATACATCCGGAACTATATAAGAAAGTAGTCGACTTGTCGGAAGATCAAGATATTTCTTTGAATATGGCGATTAATATGCTTTTTAGGCTTTGCGTTCAATGAAATAGAGCAGCAAGACAAAAAGTTTGAAAAAGGGTTGTATTTGAGGCTAAATAATGCTATTATGATACAATAAAAGCTGTTTAATGTTCATTTTATGGAAAGAAGCCTATGTTCGGGGCTTTCTTTCTTTTTTGCACTAAAACCTGTTATAATTAAATCAGTTCAACAACTCGTTCGGAAATTTCTTGACGAGTTTTTCTTTGTCTATATTTTTTCGACGCGAGAAAGGAAAAATAATGGCAATATCTACGATTATAAAAATAGATGGTTTCACGATTAGCCGAATGCTGAAAAAGTTATAAAGTTGGCGAAAATATAATATGGGCAGATTCAACTCGGAATATGGCAGGAAGCTTATGAGCAGATTTTGTTGGCGAATTTCCGAAAAATCGAACTGGAGTTTCGAGACGGTTTGACTTCGGCGGAAGTTCGAAAAAAGTTGCCGCAGTACTTCGAAAGCCGTTTTTCGAAGTAGAATTTTTACAGCCCAATCAGCGGACAAATCGAACGCGGAGTTTTTACCGCAATGATTACTCAATCGAACTGCTCGACCCGCAGCGTGAGATTTTTCAAAAGGCTTTAGCGTGAACTTGATTCCGCGAGAAAGGCGGGCGTAATGCGAGCGGTCTCAGCCGAATTTATAAAAAGCAGTTCGAAGCCAGAATCGGCAAATTTCGGGAGCTTTTATCTTTCGAATGGCGATGGCGGCGTGGAAATTTCGAACGAGCTTGAAAAATTACAAAATCGAAACTGTCGGCGCGCCTTTTTCGACGGCGATGCGTAAAATCACACTGAAGATTTTAGAGCACGAATTTGGATTTTTCGAACAAAATCATCACGCCAAAAATCGCAGTCAATGGGCATTCAGCCATGCTTGAACCTTTTTGAGGTTACAGAGGTCAAAGTTAGCCTCGAAGATAAAAAGACCGAAGTCATCGGTTATGATGTGATGGTAAAAACACACAAAAGTTTGATTCGTTACATGCAGTTTTTCCATGCTCGATGAGTGAATTTGTCAAGCAAATCGCTCGAGTTTGTTTGCATCGAACTCGACGAAAAGTTTTCGAACTTTCAGGTGGTGAGCTTGAAATTCCGATCGATTATTTCGCCAAAATTTCGGGAATTATTTATCGCGACATTTTAAAGCAGATTGCTGAAATCTCGGGCGGTGTGTTTTTGCTCGAAATGGCGTTAGCTTTTTCAAAAATGAAAAAAATAAAGCTTTACCAACAATTTTGACTGATTTCGACTTAAAAAGCTAACAATTCTCGAAGCAACTAAGCCGATAAATTCACTAGTCTTAAGCCGAACTCCGCAAGAAGATAATATTTATTTTCAAGCTTCCAACTTTGATGGAGCGAATCTAAGCGAGCTGAAAATTGCAAACAATGAAATTATTGATAAGTTGTCGTTCAGATGTCGCAGGAGCGATTTTTGAGCGAATTTCTGGCATTGGCTGGCAAGGATTTAAGGCAGAAACTTTGGCTTTTGCTTTTTGAGCCTTGCGATAAAAATTCGATTCGAGCGCGAAAATCAAACTTTGAAAAGCTACGTTTTTAATTCAATTCTCGAAGTTTCGACCAGTTTGAAGGAGAGTTTTGAAACTCAACCGCTCACGCCAACGGTTACAAACTACGCGCGTGCAGTAACACTTTGAAGAAAATATACAATACTGAAATCGCCGTTGATAAACAAAAACAAGAAATCGCAAGCATTATCTCGCAAAAGAAAAGCTGAGAGCGAGACGCTTGAGAAGTTTTTCACGCCTCGATCAAACTTTAACGGATTTTAATTATACATTATCAAAAACCGGTGGTTTAAATTTACTTAAAAACTCTGCGTTTTATTCATTTAATGAAAAGACTAACTTACCTCAATTTCTGGACTATTCGAAGTCTCGATAATCTTGCGGTTGAAAATTCTGCTGAAGCTCGCAGTAAGGGAGCCGTTTCAGGGAGAAAGATCACAATTCGAAATGATAGCTTAACACAAACCGTGGCAGTAGCTTCGAACTTTGCGAGTGAAAAACAAAATTTCTACAGTTTTTTCTTGTCGAGTTAAAAACCAGTGATTGGCTCGGGTAAAATTGAAATTTTAGATGGCGAAACAGTTGCTCGAACCTTTGAAATTACGGAAGGAACTAGCTTTTGATTGGGTAGAAGTAAAATTGGAAGGAATTCTGCCACAGAATAATGCGCTAAAGCGTAAAAATTACAGCAAACGCAAATTCGACAATTGCTTTCGGGATTTGAACTTAGTGAACAATAAAACCGCCAGCGTTTGGACGCAAGCTCAGGGCGAAATATCGAACGCAAATTTATATATTGATGAACATGGTTTAATCATCAAGAGTTCGGTTAATGAAGGTGATTATACCGCTATTACACCATTAGAATTTTTCCGATATTCAAAAATCGGGCATAACATACAGCGAGTTTTTACTGTCAATAAAGATACGACTGAGGTGAAGAAGTTTAAAGCTGAAGATGAAATTGATATGTCGCCAATTAAGATTGTAGCGATTAAAGAAGGCGATAAGACAGGGTGGGCTTTTTGTGAGAAATGGAGGTAATCAATAATGAATGGTAGTCATAGAGCGAATGGAATAAATATCGGAGGTTATGGAGATAACCACGCTTTCGTGAATTTTCAGCTAGCATATCAAGATATAGCTGGAAACTTCTCGCTGGTTAATTGGCAATTTTTCGCCCATTTTAACAAAGCAGATGCTCAGTTGAGTGGTGGAGTAGTCAATACGAATGCCGGCACGGTCTATAATTACGGCGGAGTAATTAAGCCACATCAAGGCAATCATACTACGAGAAATCATCATATCGCCAGCGGAACAGTTCGCATAAATCACCGTGATGATGGCACGGCCGAGTTTCAGATTGGGATAGGCTTATCTTTCGCAGGACACAGGAGTGAAGCCACCTCAGGAGTGCATGGACTCTACTCATTCCACGCCAAAGTAATCCTAGTTTTACAAAAACCTTACACTTTGGGTGAACAGATCACGGTCGTAACGAATCGAAAAGCAATTTTACGCATCGTGGAACGATTCAGATTCCTGACGGAAATGAAATTAAAGCTTTCGAAAATGTTGGTCATTCCTTCGATTGGACGCCCAACGAAACAGAGATTGAAGAAATCTATAAACGGATGCCAAACACGCTTAAAACTTCACTTGGCGTTGACTTAACCACTTGGAACGGCGGCACGCAAATTGGTAGCATTGGCTGGCAAAATGTTGAAATTCAGCTTGATTCAAGTAAGATTCAACCAGATTTTAACGATTTTGACTTTGCGGACTCTAATGCTAAAAATTACCGAAATTACCGGAAATCCTAAAAATATTCGTGCAGGGATTTTCGAAACCAAAAAGCTTGGGTTTTGCTCTAAAAATAAAATGTCTGCGAAAAATACGCAAGTCCGACAAGATATGTTTTTGCGGCAGACGGAGCAACAGTTTCGGCAGATTATAGCGAAAACCAGCAGGTTCAAGCGATTTTCGAAAGAGCGATAAATTCAGCGGGTAGCTTAACGATTTCAGCTTCAGCAGTGGATTCGCGCGGCGTTTCGAAAACCGTCAATAAAACAGCGGAAGTTTTGCCATATTCTGCGCCGGTTCTGAGTATTTCAGTAAACGGCAGAATAATTTCGATGAAACAGTGAAATTGATATTTCTGGAACAATCTCAACATTAAAAATTGTAAATTCGAACAAAAACCGAATTGTTTCACTCCAGATGCGGCACAGAGCGAGCGGTGGAAGTTGGGAGAACTGGAAAACAATTCAGGCGGTTCTACAGAAGCGAATTTTCAGCTCAAAGGCAATACCTGAGTCTCAAATCGTGCTGGTAGTTTTCGAAATTGAAGTGAAAGTCGATAGATTGAGTCAGACTTCAGCTATGCAGAAATCTCGCCAGAAAACCAATATTCTTTATTTCAAGCAATAACGAAAAAGTTGGCGTAAATAAAGTTCCTGAGCTAGGAGACCTTGATGTTCTAGGAGATATTTTTCTCGAATGGGAAAAAGGTTCTGACTGAAGAGCCAATTAAAAACTCAATGGGTTGATATGGGTGGGGAGCTAGAGCATTATTCTGGAGAATAGGAAATATCTGTGGTTTTTCAATGCTTTTCATTGGAAGATACGGAAACGGCAATATGAATGAAAAAGTCCCAGCGGAATTTCACCCAAAAACTACACATCATTTGTTCTGAGCTTGTATAAATAGCACTCGGCAACAGGGACATTCACTATAGCTTTTATCTCCAGCAGGAGAGATAATAAAATCAGGAACAGCAGATAGCTATGAAGAATATCACTGTTCGGGTGTATATCTAGCGAAAAATTAAAGAATTAAAAAGAAAGGAACAAATATGGCAATTGTAAAAATGATTAGAGATGAGCGAGACGCTCTATGACTTGGCACGAGATTGATTATTTTACGACCGACTTCAAAAAAATAATGGCACGGTGTCAATGAGGAGTTTTCGCTAACGGTGCAACCTACGCAGAAGAGTTTTAGCTCGACAAAATGGTGAAGTTTCTAAGGATTTGAGCCTAAACCGACTTAGCTTTCAGGTGCCGAAAGATATTCCACTAACCATTGAATCAATCGAGAAAGAATTACTCAAAAATGAATACTTTGAGAAAGGTAAGAACAAACCTACAAGGCAAATCTGGGATTTTGAAGAGAACAAAGCAAAACAGGTGTAAAAATATTTACACAAGCACTGTTTTATACTATAATAATAGTGTCGACGACGAAAATCCACTGCGAGTTTGCAGCGCTCTCGCACTATAAGTGGATTTTTCGTTCTTCCGATGCTATAATGAAAAGTAGTTCAACAAACTCGTCTAAATAGGCGAGTTTTTCTTTTGCCTAAAAATATAGAAAGAAGGTATAAAATGTGGAAAAATAAATACATAAGTAAAGAAGTGTTCGAAGCGAGAATTGATGTTTTTAGAAGAGAAAAATCAACAGTTTGACTCAAATTGTTGAACACACTAACGATCAGCTTGAGATTATCGCGGGACTGTCGAAAATCGGTGACCGAACACCAAAAAGATATTGAGAGTGTCCGACGCGAGACCGAGCGCAACAAAGAGCGTCTTCGGCGACTTGAGGAAAACCAGAGTAAAATCGTTTGGGCAGTTGGTCTGGCGATTCTGGGAGCGTTTATTCAATTCGTTATAAACGGCGGTTTAACAATTCATAAATAAGAAGTAAGGAGTAAATAATGGCACATCAAGCAGTTGAAAACGCACTAAGTTGGATGGAAGCTCACAAAGCACCGAAGAGCTTTTATTCGATGATACAGCGTTTAGGGCAAATAGTAAATGGGCGAGAGGGATATGATTGTAGCTCATCAGTTTATTTTGCTTTGCGTTCAGCTGGTATTTTCCCAGCGATTATGGGCAACACCACCACAATGCTGACTCACCTACCACAATACGGTTGGTATGAGGTGGGAGCGAAACCAGACGGCACGATTGACGCTCAGCGAGGCGATATATTCCTTTGGGATGTCGATGGCACTGGCTGGGCTTATGCTGGCGGTGGCAAACACACAGGGATGTTCTTAGATGCGGATAATATTATTCACGCTAATTATAGTTATAATGGCATTTCGGTTAATAACCACGATGCCTATTACACAGCAGCAGGCGTAAAACAACTTCGAGTTTTCCGCTATGGAGGCTCACCAGCTCCAAAACGCAAGGTTAGTTTTGCTCGACCATTTTAGCGTTGAAGAGCGAGCCACAGTTAATGATATTGACCAAATGAAACTAGCAGGCATTGTCCAAGATAGCTTCGATTGGACTGATAACGGCGTGCCAGCTTCAATTATGAGCCACTGCCCTGAATACGAGGGTAATATCTGGCGAATTAACGGCGAGTTTGAGGTCTTACGAGAAGAAGTCGAAAATGGGGCTAAATACTCAAACATTTCGCTTGGCTCAATTGGCGACATTTGGGTCTGGGAACGAGCGTTGAATAACCCAATTGATTTGAGGTTGAGAGAACAACCACAGCCAGTTGAAGAACCAAAACCACAACCAGCTGAACCAGCCCCAGCACCAATTCCAGAGCCTCAACCACCAACTGAAGAAAAACACCTGAAAAATACAGGGGCAGAAGTTCAAAAAGAGGAGAAAAAAGATATGTCGCACAATGATAAAAACGCAACTGGTGATATAGGCGTGCGTTTAACAGACAAGGAGTTCAAAATGTTAGAAGATTTACAAAAAGAAGCAGTTAAAAATATTGGCGATACTGAGTATGAGCCACGCATTAGCGAAAAAGCCAAAACCACAGTCTATTTTGTAGCTGACCTTGGAATTTTTAGTGAATATGTTGATCGCAACGATTTGTGTAATTCTATTGCCAACTTACACCAAAGAGATACTGGCGATTAGTGGAGCAGTGGCTACGGCACTGGCTGGACTAAAACCAATCTTCAAACTAGGAGCTAAGAAATAATGGCTTACGAGACGCACTGACGACTCTAATGCTTTTAATACTTTTTTTCATCGTTAAAATTAAGTATAAAAATTCCTTATTTTTCAATATTTTTTTGCAGAAAAATGCAAAATATGGTATAAATAGGAATTTTATTGTATTAATTGAGTAAAAATCAACACCCAAGGGTGCTATTCCGAGAAAATTCCATATGTCCGAGCTTTACGCCAGGAGATCGATAAACTGGCACTCGGACTCTTTATTATATCAAATTTTGCAAAAGAAATAAAGCTTATCTTTATTTTTCATCAACCAGCGAAAAACACATAAACCACCAGAATAATCGCTAAAAATTCAAAATACGAAATGCTAAAAATATTAGATAAAACTAACAGCGCTAAATTTGATATAAAACAAATTGCTAAAAAGTTCTTTTGAAATTATTACTCATTGCTTCTCCTTATTTTTAGTCCCTATATTTTGATGATGTTAATGTTATTCCAATTCTGTTATCTTCTTGATTGAGCCAGATTTTTTCAACATAAGAATTGAAGACTCTTTGCTTACAAACTTTTCAAATTCTTTAATATTGTCTATATACCAATCGATAGCTAACATAAAATTCGTTCCTTCAAACAGAACTTCCAGCGGTTCAGGACTATATTTTGAATTATCACCGTATAAGTTAGGTAAATAACTGCTTACAAAAGTCTTAAATTCAAGATTTTTAGGAATATCTTTTTAGTATCTTCCTCTAAAAGTTCAAGGGCTTTATCTTCATCTGCGAAACAATATTTATGTTCGCTCCGATCCATTCTATAAGCTTCTTCAGTATCTATAGTTTCAACTTGCTTTGTCTTGCTATTGTAATAATAAGCTTCATCAATCTCTTCGAACCATTCATCAAACATATCACCTAAATAGCTTCTAGTAAATGATAATAACCATTCTCGGTATTCATCTTCGCTCGGATAAGCACGATCTTCCTCTTGAAGACAACTTACAACAACATCACCAACACTAACCTTTTTGTCATAAGGAATGTCTTTCAGAATTTTATACATTTTGCCTAATTCTTTGCGTTCATCTGCTTCCATATATAACATTTTAACTCCTTTTATGTTACGACCATTCTTCGAGTTTTTCGTCAAGATTTTCTATTTTTGACCAAGCTTCGCATTGTTCTTCAAACCACTTTCGGTGTTCTTCCTCCGAAATATTCGGGCGGTTCATTCTTTTGATTGCTTGAAGTAATTCATAATATTCCCAATACATTTGTTTTGATTTAAACCTATGTTCAACTATCTTTTCTCCGTTTTCATCATATTCATTAAGAATAATTGTAAAATCTTTATCTGCTTTTGTTCATCATATTGCTCCTCCAAAAACTTAATTGCTTGTTCTTTGGTGCTGAACCTATTAATTTTTATTACCCATCGATAATATTACAATCCAAGCCATAAAGATAAAACATAAATCAATCAATATATAACCGTTTAGCCAATAATGGTTGAATAGCAGCAGTGCAGCTATCATAAAAACGAGAAGGTATCTGACAATATTGATTTTATAGGTGTTTCACGAATTATTATGATATTATTTTTCATATTTTCTTTCATCTTCCAACTCCTTTTTATAGCACTCTTCACATATTGGATAACCGAAGCCGTATTCATTATGAATTGTTTTACTAGAATAACCTCTTTATATTTAATCTTTCTCGAGCAATTTGCACAGTTTATTAGCTTGTCCATATCGTAGCATAGGAGCGGACAAATCATAGGCAGGTCGTAATCTTCATACTCCTTTGTCTTAAAAATTCCATTTCTGGGCTGTTTTTCTAAAATCATTATTTACTCCTTCTTATGTTAAAGCTCTGCTACTTGATATACTCCTAATAAGAGAGAGCCTACACCAAATAAACAAAGTGAAGCCATTGCTTGATTACCACTAATAGTAGAGCCTAGCAATACTGAATACAGGTTGATTGTCACAGGTAAGAAAAATACTACAATTATTAAAGTGCTGATTATAGTTTTTCTATTGCTTTTTATAAATTCTTTTCATTTCTACCTCAATTCGTTTATTATAAATTTTTACAAACAACATTACAATAGCTACAATCGCAATAACTCCAAGAACTACTGCTACTGGTATCCAGAGTGGTGCTAAAACCCACCACCAGCTCCAATCAATAACATGAGTTAGTTTTAGAGCAATAAACAGAATTGTTAATGCTCCTAAAAATCCTATACCACCGTTAGTTGATATGTTTGTTGATTCATCTTCAATTTCCATTCTTTATTCTCCTTTCTTATTATTGAGGTATAGTTTATTCCTACTAATCCCTCAAATCTGAACATAACTTGCGTGTATAGGCAAACCACGCCAAAACTATCATTATAACCACTACATTATTATTTATAATTTTAGTTATGCTTGAGTTCATAAGCGAAATTTCTTTCGCCACTATTATAAATTTATGACATATTATATTTTTATAAGCATTTGCCCAGTTTAACGCCATATGACAGGGCGGAGAGTTCATAATTTGAAATATTTTTAATTTAAGTAAATTATGCCTATTCCATATTTTTCAGCTATTTTATGTTCAATTAAACAACCACGAGCTGTTTGAAAATCACGGTCCATTGCGACAAAATCGGCATTAGCCATTTCTGCGATTGAACGAGCTAAATACTCGACGCTTTTATGTTTAGCTGTGGCATCTTGTTCGAAAAAGTGTCGATAAGTTCAAAAGGTTCACCGAAATATTCGTATAGTTGTTTTTATATCATTATCTCGACGAGCTAGAATTTCTTTATCCGTAAGACCATTCATTGGCTGTGATAAAAATACTTAAGCGGTCCTTTTTGTCATTTCTGTTCTACTTTCTTGACTATTTTCCATAGTTTTTAATACCCTTTAATTATATTTTTGAACCATTTTTCCTATATGGGCAATATGGTTTTGTAGGGGCTGAGTTTTTCGTTGGAAAGTGTTTCGGATTTCTGACCAATGTCTTACTCCCGTTCGGGAACACGATACACTTTCAGTCGCGAACTCAACCGGTTTTATTCCAGTTTCTACAAGGGACGACTAAAAGTTTTTAGTCCTCCCCGAATTTTTAGTTGAATAGGGCTGTCCCCTTGTAAGGCTGGATATAGTTTATTTGTTAGCGATTATTTCCGCTACCGTGAATTTTATTGCGTGCTTGGCGGTCTTTTAACTTATCAAGGTTTATTATTGCTACATCTTCAAGCTGGATATCATTATAATAAGCGATTGCAGAGAGATACCATAGCACATCACCAAGTTCTTTCTTAAGCTCTAATTCTTTCTTCGTAAGTTAGACTGAAGATATCATCTTTATCTCGTAGTAGCTTTTTAATTTTTCTCGATTACTTCGCCTGTTTCGCCGGCTAAACCAAAAACTTTTTCAATATAACCATTATAGCGTTCTTTAGCGGTGTCAAATTGAATTGCTGCGTCCTGATATTTATTAAAACTCATCTTTTATTCTGTCCTTTATATCTAAAAATTTTTACCCATTGTTTTTAACAAATGTTTTTAGCTAAATTCTTTGTTCTGGGAACTGATATTTATTCTTAACAATACCATTTTCGTATTCGACCACGATGTGGGCAAAAGTCAGGGTTAAGGCATTCTTTACTCATAAATTATATATCCGCCTTTGATTTTTTTCCAACTTTGCTCATAATATCCACCCAAGCGATAGCTCCACCACTTTTAGCTCTGTGTAGGGATAATCGTGGCAGACTATCTCCCATATTCTACTATCAGCTGAGATGATATGTGTGCACGGGGTAGTGTAAAGATGTCTATTTTATTGCTCATAGGTCAAATAAGTCTTCCATTCTTCGGGGTGTTTCTTGAAGCTTTCTTCGATATCTTCCAAATTTTAAAACACATATTTGGACTTTTGGTTATATATGATAAATTGTATTTGGGTTCATTTTTCAACATCCCAACGACCATAGTATTTATCTTGTTTTTATTATTCCAATCAGGTTTAAAGCCTTGGCGTCTTGCTTGATAACTTCTTTTTGCTTTTTAGGTATTTGAGATATTCTTCAGCTTCTTCTCGGGTCTCGAAGTAGTTGCCAATTGCTTTGAGGTTTTCAATAAGCTGTTCTTCTGCTATAATACTACCTTTTAGTTCTATGTTGGATATATATTCGCATTCGATAATAGCTCCAGCATATGAAAGGTGGTAGTATTCTTTTGGTTCTGGGGGCTTTTTCGTGAACTTCTTCGAACCATTCATCGAAATTTTTAATCCCGTCCTTATCAATAGTGAAGCTACTACAAAAACCAGTTGCATAAAGGAGTGTTCCTCCAAGAGAGCCTTCAGCTTCTTCGAAAATCCTTCCAGCTTCAATTGTTGGTAGGTCTTTTAATAATTTATATTGTCTCATTTCGTTTTTCTCCTTATTTTTTATCAAACTTATAAATTACAGTGTTGCCGTGAGTAAATGTTATCTTGCAACGCTCTTTCTTATCTCTGTGCATAGCTCGATGGCGATTGATGCCAAGATAGTGGAAGTCTTTTTCGCAAGTATGACAATAACAATCTTTTTCTCGCTTATATTGCTTCTTGTTCATAAATAAAATATCCTCCTATAATTTCCTTTTGTCTCTCCCAGAACTTATCTACTGCTGTCTTAGCTTCTTCGAGAGTATCATATCCTCCCAAGCGAACTTCAAGATAATCACTTAGATCTATATCTGAATAAACAAAATATCTTCCTTTTTAGATAGTTTAATGTCAAAGTTATTATAGTTGGTTATTGTCTCTCATTTATTCTCCTAGTAAAATACTTTCACGCCACCGACGGGAAGGGCGATTTGAAAGGTGGAAACCTAATCGCCAACCCGCAACTGTATCGGTTCAACCATCCGATACCCATTCTAATTAGAGGTAGGGGGCTAACGCCCTGTGTCGGTGTGAAGTTTGATTTTAATTTGCTACTTAGTTCTCAAATATTCCAAAAACTCAAATCTGTTTTCTGGAGTATCTCTGAATTTTTTGATTCGTTCATTCATTCAATCTCTCTTTACGTATACTTTCATCAAACGGAATGCAAATCTTTTACTACTGGATTTTCACCAACTTTTTATATCACCTAACTCAACAGCAACGACATTCTTTAGAGCTTTTTCCGTTAAAAATCACATTCCAGTTACCACCATCTCTTTTTAATGTATAGATCCTGATCTTTATGAAATACAAGGGTATCCAGAACTTCATTTTTTTCTTTTTAGAATTTTTGTTAGCTTCTTTCTAATTTTTTCTTTGCAATAGCTAACTGTTTCTTTTTCTTCAATCAATTCTTGAGTGAAATTATGTAAATTTTTCTAGTGCTTTCTTTTTGCAAAAACATTTTCGTTCCTTTAATTCGTTAATTTAGCGTATTTTTACTTGGTCATCATAACTTAATCTATTAAAAACAAAATCGTTAGTTCGTTCCACAAATGCTGGTATAGTCGAGCTGTTGGTTCATCTGTTTCAGCTAATCGCCAACAACTGTCATTAACCACAATTCCTAGATGAGCAAGATTTTCAGCGTCATTCTCAAATTTATCTAGAAACATTTTCATAAACGCCTACAATTTCATCTGAATCACCTGTTTGCTCTGCTATTAAAAATTGAGTTAAAATCTGTTTTTTCGAAATCTGTTATGCATATTAAATAGTCTTTCCATTTACTTTTTGACAATAATAATCCTGTGAGCCGTTAATTGTGGCTTCTAACTTAGTCTTAGTGTTTTTAAGTTCAATCTCTGAACCGACAAATAGTCCTAGTAAAGCACAAAATGCCACAGCCATAGCAAATGGCAATTGTTCGCCACGCTGATGCTTTTGAATTTTAGGTCTTGCAGAATTAGTTGGTTAATATCAGGTTGTCGCATAGTTCTCCTTTTTAATATTAAATTTCTATATAACGCTTTTCATAGAGCAGGGATTATCTCAACTGATATCTTCCGTCTATTGGTAGATTTATCGATAACTTTGATTTTCATATCTCCTCCTTATTTATTAATAAATATCTCAACCTGTTTAGCACTCATTTTTGAGTAGCCAATTCTAGCTTGAGTGGCGTCATTTAGAGTTTTATAGTTTTTAGTGCTTCGATACCTTTTTATCTATCCATCTAACTGTAAAATCATTCATTGACTAGCTTCTTTCGTTTTCTTCGTTGTTTCTTGTGTAGTGATTTCTTGCTCATTAGAATTCAACCTTCTTATGTTTTTGGCTCACCGAGATAATTTGTAATTTGTGTAATTGCATCTTCATAACCGATTGCGAACTCTGCGTAATAGCCTTTTTCTCGCAAATCAGTCAACATTTCGGCTTGTTCCTCGACATGTTTATTCTTCCGAAGTGTGCCATCTAATTTGTAGATTGTTTTGGATTTAAACTCGAGATACATTCCGTGATGTATTTTATTTGCAAATTCACGAGGTTCGGCGATGAAAAATCTGGATAAGCGCGAACTTTGGAGTTTCTTGTGTTTTGCAGCTTGACCTGGGCTCATCTTCATACCACTTGAGAAATCTGTTCTGAAAATGAGATCTGGGTAGTTCTTTCGGAGATAATTACAACTCGGAGATGTATTTCTTCTTCTTTTTTTCGCATTTTTACCTTTCTGCTATAGTATTTTCTCGCCTCGGCTCGAGCACTAGCGCTCGTCTTATTAAGTGGGATCTGGGAAAGAACTCAGCGCTTTTTGCGTGCCCACGAGAGTTCAACCGCCAGCACCCGAACGGAGGCGAGAAAATTTAATTATCTTGCGCCAATTATTCTTTGATAATCATCATATCGCTCAGACTCCTCTCGTGAATTTTCTTCGCACTCTTGTTCGAATTCTTCACAATATTCATTCCACCACTCAAGAAAAGGAAACTCTATTAAATCCATTATTTTCAGCAAAATTCGCTGCCGAGATTGAAGTAATTACAGAAAATTTCAATATAGTCATCGTTCTTGAATACCGAATCTCGGATCTCATTCTGAATGAATTGAAATTATCATAATCGAGCTTCGAGCGTGATATGCTCGATAAAATCTGCATAATTATCTGCTTTTGGTTCATTTTTACCTCATATCTTTCACTAGTAAATCTTCATATTTCTGTAGAAATTTTTCGCAAGGCTCGGAAGTATCCACCGATAGCATATTGAAGCATTTCTGCTTTGAGTTCACGGGGGAGGTCGGAGCTGAAGATTTTCCTCAGCTCGACAATTTCTTCCGCCGTATATTTCTCAAAGATCTGCCTTAAAACAGTTCGATACATCATAGATAGAATCCTTGCAACCTTTCCAGATGATTAGCTCGACGGGTCTTGATAGAGCATATCACCATTACCAGTGAGCATTTCTGCGCCAGTTTCGTCGAGAATAATCTTACTGTTAATTGAGTTGGTTACACTGAAGGCAATCTTTGTCGGAATATTCGCCTTGATTAAACCTGTTACCACATCAGCAGAAGGCCTCTGGGTTGCGAGAATCAAGTGAATTCCTACTGCTCGAGCTTTTTGTGCAATTCGAATAATTGAAGTTTCAGCATTCGGTGTTCCTGTTTTGGAAGCACTCGATAAAGCAGTTTTGAGCATCTTCTGTGTTACTTTGCCGGTTGAACTGAAAGCTAAACCAGAGTTAACCAATCTAGTAAATTCATGCATATCTAGTGAGTCTAAATCGTTACCTGAACTCATCATCAGATCTGCAAATTCATCAATTACACAAACAATTCGTGGCATTTTTGCCTTTATAGTCATCAATCTTTTCGCACACCAGCTTTTTCGCAAAGTTTTATAGCGAGATTCCATTTCGTTAACCAATTCATTGAGCGTTTGTTGTGCGTGAGTAGCATCAGTAATGATTGGCTTTAGTAAATGTTCATCATTCTCATAAAAATCCAAGTTCAACTTGTTTCGGATCAATTAACACCAGCTGCAATTCATCTTTCGAAAGCTGTTTAGTGAGCGATTCGAGAATTACATTCAACATTACTGATTTGCCTGAACCAGTTTGCCCAGCGATTAGCAGGTGTGGCATTTTTAGTTAAATCACCATAGTGATTTTCGCCAAAAATATCTTGACTGAGTGGAATTTCGAACGTGCCTTTTTAAGCAAAGAATCGTCGAAAATCTAGAACTTTACGCTCAGGATTTGAATTTCACACCGATGAGGTTTGTGCCGTAGATTGGCGCAAGCACGCGAACTGATTTAGCTTGAAGAGCGATTGCAAGGTCATCAGCGCGTGAGCCGATATTTTTCATTGCGACGCCACGGTTTGGGCGGAAGGTATAGCGAATCACACTTGCGCCAGTAAAGGTTTCGCCAATTGCGCCACCAATTCCGAACTCTAAGAACTTTTTAATGATCAAATTCTCGTTTGTTTCGCCGTCCGTTTCTAGCAAATCAACGGTCGTATTCTTCTCACTGAATTTTTCCGCCACATTCATCTTGCGCTTAATTTTAGCTTTATCAAAGCCAGTTTCAACATTCGCAAGAACTTCCATTGATTCTTGTCCGTTTAGAATATCACTCGGGTTAGGGAAGAATTTAGCATTATCATTGTTGACATAGTCGAAAACGTTCGTGATGAGTTTTTTCGGTAGTTGGTAAGAACTCAAGCAGATCATTTCGAGAATATTCGAATTCTGAATTTGCGGCAAACCATCTCGATTCTTAGTCTTCTTGATCTCAATGAATCCGACACTTTCAATTTCTTTTTTGAGAACTTTTTCAGCCAAAACTAGATAAATTGAGCCTTGGAGTAAATATTTGTAATTTTCTTGATACTCCGGATCGAGTGGATCATTAGTTGCAGAAGAATAAAACGAAACTGTTTTGTAGTCTTTAAGCTTAATTTTTATCTTCGCTCGAGCCTTTTAATGATTAAGTCGATAATTCCAACCATTGGCACTTTCGAAATCTCAGCTTCGAGCCGTTTTTCAGCATCGATAACTTCGAACTTTGGTGCTTCCTCAAAATAAATATTGAGTGAATCGTTAAATTCTTTAATCATTTTTTCACGACTGCCAGTTTTTCCGTAGTCGATTTCATAATCGCTGGTTGAATTTATTTCATCAAGCCCAGCAGCTGCAGCTTCGTCAAAAGTTCCACCCTTATAATAAATTTCAAGTGCTTTGTGGAAAGCTTTTACCAACTACCATTGATGGGCTGAGCGGATTATCATAGACTTTTTGCAATGTAACGCTTTTGAAATTCAACCTGATTTCGTAGAAAGGTTACTAGAGCGGAGTAGCTTAAGTGATCAACTCTATTCATTGATTTTCTCCTCGGTTTGATTGATAATTTGTTCATCTTCTCGCGAAATTTCTTCTTCAATATAAATTCCGAAATATCGAAGGCTTGGCGAATTGCATTAGCCTCAGCGCATTTTGTGAGCATTACGATTGGCATTTTTCGCCCAAGTTGATTTTTGGTTTGCCTTCTTTATTTTTTTCTGGACGAATTCTTCATAAAAGGCGTGTATCTTGTAAATTCTTGCGGCTCACCATTCACCAAACCGAAAAACCGGCACAGTTACACTTTCGAGGTTGTTACTTTCGTCTTTTTTGATTTCAGCCGTGCCGGTATGTGAATATTTACCTCCTTTCGCGCAAGTTTTCGCAGGCCGTGAATTGAGACGATTGTGTAAGTTCTTCGCGCCCAGTGCTTGAATTCCAAACATAGGTTGCGTAAATTTCATTTTTAAATGGGTTAACACCAAATTGCCCAGCGATAATCATAAACTGTTTCAAATCATCAAGAGGGCGGAGTTGTTTTTGTTTATCTAAGCCTAAAATTGAACGGTGAACTGATACAAGTAATCGCTCTTTTGCTGAGCGTGAAGCCCTTCTTCAAAAAGATTTTCTCGCAAAAAGGAACGATTTCGCCATAAGTTTTTCGCCGTTTTTTGAACTGCTTTTTACGTGCCTCTTTTTCTATGTCTGACATTATTTACAAATCTCCATTTCATTGATCATTTGCCATTCACAACTATTAGATTTGGCATATTCTTCGTATCTCTGAAAACGGATTTCGGAACCGATCCAGACAATAGCGAAAAAGGGTGATTCCAGTAATGATTGCGATATTTTTAATGTTGAGTTTAGGTTGTGTGTGTGCATATTCTCTCCTTATTAGTTAGTGATTTATTTTTCAATTTTTTTACCTGTCGCCACATTTCTATTACTTCTTTGGCCGTTTTCTTTTTCGAAAAATTCATCTTGATTGATATGTGAAACTTTCATCGCACCTCGATGAAAAATCTCACTCTAAAATCAAGAAAAACCCCTGCAGATATGCACTACTGCGGGGTAAAAATAATCAAAACTCGGACTCAGTGTGCATATTCACAACAGGGGTGAGTTCTTGAAGGTTATGTTATTGTATGATAAAATATAAGATATGGAAGAGATAAAAAGGAACTGAAAATGTGGAAGCCCTCAGCTCAGGGGAAGCAAAGCAAGAAGAACGAACTGATATTTTTCAGTGGGCAAATTTAACTGATGGAATAAAAATGAACTTGATGTAGAATTCTTTCTTTTTAATAAAAACTTTACTCCATTTACAACCAGTTTTTCTAGTGAATTAAATTCGCAAATTAAACCTTTGTTTTTGTTTGATTTGATTAATTTTGTAAATATGGGGCTGGAACTGGACTAACTGTTCGTGAATATGAAATGGACGGCGGAGCGAATAAAGATGTGTTACTTCGGCTGAACTAGCTAAGGTTCAACACGCTGATGTGCTACTTAATACTATCGAGACTCAATATTCTGATATTGTGGAATTTAATGAAAATGAACATGAGTTCAAGCTGAATGAAAGGAATTCTTGCGCGATTCACAGATAAGGACGGTAAGAAATTTTATGTTGCTAGCAGATTATGCAAGGTCAAGTTTTGCGTGAGGGCAACAGCTTGGGAATTTCGTGATGGACGATTTAGTGCGTTTGAGCCAGAATTTGGTTTGAAAAATACAGCCTGATAAACTCAAGTTCTAATTGTAAATGGGGATATCTTTGCTTTTTAATCCAAGTAAGTTTGAGAAATTATTTAATTATGATTACAAAAACAGGTTCTAGCTGATCAGAAAGTTGCAGAAATTGAAGCTAAATATAAATTGAGTTTCCCTGATGGTCTTAATCTCCAGACACTTGTTCGAGATCATAAAAAAAGCTGCGAACAAACTCCAAAAAATGGATGGCATTGGTGATATTCCACAGGAGAAAGTTGTCGAATATGCTGATGAGATGCAACTTGAGCTAATGACTGACGACAATGGTGCAATTATCATTATGGATGGTAACGACCTTGATATGTTTGTAGAATTTGATTAACGAAGATTATATTGTGAGCGAAATAACCGGTAAGCGGTATGAAATTAAAAGCAAGAAATTGCTTGAAGAGCCTGATGGCGAACCGCCACGAATGATTGGTGAATAAAATGAAACAGGCGCTAGCTCTTGAAAAATAATGCTTTCGGGCGAGAATGTATTTTTAACTGGTGCAGCGGGAAGTGGAAAAACTTTTACGCTCAACCAGTTTATTCAATATGCTAAAAAATGAAGGTAAAAGAAAAATCAGTGTCACTGCAACAACTGGGCTAGCGGCAACTCATCTTGGCGGAAATACAATTCACTCATGGAGCGGAATGGGGATTTATGATTTTTTTGCCGAATAAATTTATTGAACGACTTAGTAAATCTCGCACTGAAATTATTAAAGAATACTGATATTTTAATTATTGATGAAATTTCAATGCTTCACGATTTTTCGGCTTGATTTGGTGATCAAATTTGTCGTGCTGTTCGCCAGGACTTTAATAAACCTTTTGGTGGAATTCAAGTGATCTTGTGCGGCGATTTTTTTCAGCTCCCACCAATTAATCGTGCTGATTCTCGAGAAGGTGGATTTGTAATTCATTCTAATGTTTGGCGCGAAATGAATCCCTGTGATTTGTTATCTAGAAGAAAACTTTTCGCCAAAAAGGATGATGAATTGACTGATATTTTAAATGCGATGCGAGCTGGTGATTTGCGCCGCCGTCATGCTCATAAACTTCTTTTGCGATTGGATGCAGAGCCAGAAGAAGATGAAAATTTGACAGAGCTTCACACTGTAAATATAGATGTGGATTCGATAAATATGGACAGATTAAATCAGCTTGAAGGGCGAAGAATTTTTCTTTTGCCCAGAGTACGACGGGTGCAAAGAATTATGTTGCGACTTTTGCAAAAATCAGTTTTAGCACCAGAAATTTTGCGCCTGAAAAAGGGCGCTTTAGTAATGGCTGTTAAAAATTCTCAGAATCGACAATATCGTCAATGGTTCGATTGGTGAGGTTTTAGATTTTTGAGCCGGCTACCGAATATCCGATTGTTAAGTTTAGAAATGGTAAAATAGTTTACAATAGTTCCGGAAACTTGGGAGCTTTCGTGATGGTGAAAAGAAGGAGCTTCAATTTCGCAAATTCCACTTCGTTTGGCTTACGCAATTACGGTTCATAAATCTCAAGGTATGACTTTGGACGCTGCTAGGATTAACCTCAAAAAGCTTTTCGCTGAGGGTATGGGGTATGTTGCACTTTCTCGTGTTCGGTCGCTAGATAAAATTTATCTCTCAGGAATTAACAAAATGGCTTTTATGAACGAGCGAAGAAGCACAGCAGATTGACGCATACTTGAGGAGAAAAAGAGTAAAGACAGAAAATAATTATAAGCATCTTGAAGTTAATTTTGAAAAACGCTCAGGTGAGAATTTAGCCAAAATCAAATCCCAAGCTCAAAAACAAAATGGGCTGAAAAAAATTAGCAAAGATGCGTGAAGAATATCCAAATGCCTATAAGCCGTGGAAAGCTGCTGATGATGCTCAGCTTCAAGACGCTATTTTGAAAATGGGCGGATTGATCTAGAATTGATTATGAAGATGAGTAAAGCAACTTGGTAGGCATCAAGGATCGATAGAAGCCAGGATTAAAAACTATTTGGTGAAGATTCAATTTATAATATAGCTCTATATTTAAATAATCAACTTAGTAATAAAAATATCCCTAGCTTTAAGTAAGGGATTTTTTAGTACTCTGTCATTATACGAGTATAATATTTTAATATTTTGTCAATTGAAAGATAGATTTATATATAAAATATATAGCGATAATGTCAAGAGAACAAAATATTGGCGTATTTTTCTATTTAATTGTGAAGTATTTTAGGATAATCTATTGACATAAGTATTATTTTATGAGTAGTATAAAACATACAAAAACAATTAAGATTAAATAAGTCAAAATAAAAAAGGAAAATAAAAATGGCAAAAAACAAGCTGAGACTAAAAAGTTGTAGAAAAAGTGACAGATACTAATATTATGAAAGCTAAAACCTTTTGACTAATAATGAATTATATCGCTGAAAATGTGAAGTGATAGTAGATCAAACAATGCAAAGATTTTCGTAGTGCAGTATTAGTTTTATCTCTTGCGATCAACCTTGTGTGTTCTTGACGTGGGTTGTTCTGCAGTATACAAATGCTTATGATACGGCTTTGATTCAGGCATTTCTTAATTCGATAATTTTATCGATAATTCCACAACCTAAAAATTTTGTGGAAAAGCTAAAATAGTCTGTTATTAGACTTGTTTTTCCACAAAGTTGTGGAAAAACTATGTTTATTTTTAAGTATTTTAATAAAAAGTCAAAAATAGGTCTTGCGCAAAAATCATAAAACGATATAAACTTAAGTCAGTGGAAGCAACAGAAAGTGACAGAAATAAAACCACTAAATAAAAACAAAAAGTACGTTAAAAAATAAATTGTAGTTTATTTTAAAGTCAGATACCGTGATTAAACAACTGACAATCACCGAGAATCAGTATAAAAATAAGATCGGAGTACATTCTAAAACCTCCTCAAAAATAAAACTCCACCCTCATATATAAGTCTCTCAAACGACATATGGTTAGCTATACGCTAAGCAAAAAGTCAACTTATATTCTTAAAAACAAAAATAAAAACAAAAACAAACAGTTTTAATCATCAGATACTTGACTTTAAAGGAATTACAATGCAAAATCAGTCCACATACCAGTTCTACTAGATACTAGCTTGACAGTTATTCAGCCAAAAGAAGGAGAAAGATACCTCGATTTGACTGCTGGATACGGAGGCTACGCTGGTGAATTTTTGCGTATAACTAAAAATTTTGAAAATGCTGCTTGTCTGATAGGGATCAAAATGCGATTAAAAGCTGGCAGATTTTGAGCAAAAAGGAGCTCGATTAATCAATCAAGATTTTTGAGTGCGACGCAAAAAGTTAGTAGAAAAGGGTGAGAAATTTGATATAATTCTGGCTGATCTCGGAGTATCTTCACCCTCAGCTTGATATAGCAGAGCGTGGTTTTTCATTTCAAAAAGACGGTCCGCTTGATATGCGAATGAATCCACAGCAAGAAAAAGCGCTGCTGATGTTATTAATCGTGCATCAAAAAGAATTATTACATATACTAACAGAGTTTGGTGAAGAGAGGCGAGGATTTGCAGAGAAAATAGTCAATGAGATTATTCGAACTCGCAAAAAGCGCCAATTACAACAACTAAACAGCTGGCTGATTTAATTTTAAACGTACATAAAGGCGGCTGGCAAAAACACATCCAGCAACCCTGCACTTTTTCAAGCGATACGAATCGCAGTTAACGAAGAACTTTGGCAGATTGAAGAAATGCTAAAAGCTTGTTTCAAAGCTGCTTTAATCCTGGGGAAGAGAGGATATTACTTTTCATAGTCTGAAGATAAAATCGTAAAGAATTTTTTCAAGAAAAGATGCTGAGAATTTTCTTGAATCAAAAATTTGAAAGCCTTTACGAAAAACCGCTTGATGGTGCAAAAGAAGATGCTAACAATCCGCGAGCTCGAAGTGCGAAACTGCGAGTGAGTATTAAAAATAACAAAGGAGGCGAGATGCCAAAAACAATCAAAGTAAGTTACGCTGATGAACAAGCTCGCGTAAAAGGTTAATTTTCGATAAGTCGAAGAAATTCTGAATTCGAAAACAAATTCTTAAAGCGTCAGGAATAAACGCTGGCGCTTTAAAATTGATTATGAATATTAAACCCACACACAAAACGGAAATATGCGAAATACCTAACAAAAATATACTAGTCGACGACGATAATCTGCTGTATCATCACGAAGCTATGGTCGTAATGCTAATATTACTATTTTTGAACCAAGTATTGGGTGTCGTTTCGTGTTTTGATGTTTTGCTGGATTTTTGTGCTTTAGGTTTGATATATGTTGAAATGCTACTCAGTCAAGCACTTATGGTAACAGTATTCAAAAACAAGATAATGAAATTTCTGAACTCCAAACGAAGATTTCTGATTTGAAGTTGAGAGTGCTCGATTGACATCTTTTGAACTCAATTGAGAAAGACGGATGTTGCTAAAAATATGACTACTCCCAGCATCAGTTAGTTACGCTGAATAAAGTTTACGCTTTTTCCTGCTGTGGTAAAATATAAAAATATGAATAGTGTTAAACCCTAGAAGTCGGGCATCTATTATGGCACTTGGAATTATAAGTGCTTTTGCTATAATAATTGTTCGGCTTTTTGGTTACAGGTTCTTAACGCTCAGAAACATAAAGCCTTAGCGAATATCGAGCAGATGAAGCAGTGAGATTCCAGCTTCAAGAGGTTTGATTTATGCAATGAATGGGAACAAGACGTCTAAAGCTTGTAATGAGACGAGACTGTCTATACTTTGTTTAGTGATCCGCAAGAATATAATAAAAATAAAAAGATGAAATTATTAGCACTTTGAAGCAGGTAGCTTGGCGGAAATTTGGTGTCTGGTTTTGAAAAATTATTTGACAAGGATAATCGATACCAGGGTTTTAGGAAAAACTTTCGTATCCAGGCAGAAAAAAATCAAAGAGAAAAAATACTCTGAATTGGTTTTACGCCAGAAACGCGTAGAGTTTATCCAGAGGGGCTCTTGCAAGTCAGATTTTGGGTTTCGTTAATTCTAGTGAGGGGTAATTATGGCGTTGAAGCTTCTCTAAAACAAACAACTAACCGGTAAAAACGGGATGCTTAAAACTACAACTGATGTTTTTGGCAATTCTTTAATGATTGGCTCAAACGATGTTGACATTCCGGCTCAAAATGGCGAGAATATCATTCTATCAATAGATAGAAATATTCAGCTAAGACAGAAAAAGTTCTTAAAACTAAAATGGGCGAATTTGGGATAAAGAAAACGGTAGTGCTGTTGTAGTAGATCCTTCTAGCTGGTAAGGTTCTTGCAATGGCGAATTATCCAACCTATGACCCTGCTAATTATGGGGCTGTAAAAAATGCTAGTGATTTCAATAATAACGTTACAATGATGCCTTATGAAAACGGATCTGTTATTAAGGCCTTAACTATGGCGATGGGTATAAATGAGGGCGTGGCTTCGGCGGATGGAACTTATTACAATTCGGATAAAGTTAAAATCGAAGATAGGACTATCAAAAATGCAGTACTTGGTCACACTGGACAGATTACATTCCAAACGGCGATAAATTACTCTCTAAATACTGGAATGGTTGAAATTGCTAAAAGACTTGGTGATGGAACTATCAATAAAACAGCACGGAATAAAATGTATGAATACTACCACGATCGGTTTAGGGTTAGGTAAGGAAACTGGCATAGAAGTTTCGAGAGCACTGGTATAGTTATTTCTCCTGATAAAGCAGAGAGAAATGCGGTGCGATATTCGAATATGAGCTTTTGGGCAGGGGAATGGATACAACCATGCTTCAGACGGCTACGGCTTTTAGCTCTATCGTGAATGGTGGGATTTTATATCAACCAAGCTTAATTGCTGGAACGGTTGATTCTAATGGCGACATCAAGAAAAAGGATAGTGTAGTCCGAAATAGTAATTCAGTTTCTTCCGACTCTAGTAAACAAATGAGAGATATTTTTAGTTAAAGCACGTAAATCTGTTAATCCGCCAAAGGATCTTCCTGGATATAGGATTGGTGGAAAGACCGGAACTAGCGAAACATTTGGTTAACGGCAAATATGTTGAAAACCAGACTATTGGAAGTTATGTTGGTTTGGTGGTAGTAATTCAAAAATTTGTTATAATGGTATCTGTATGGAGCGAAGGAAAAATATCCAAGGAAATATCCACGCTCAGCCAATTTTTACAGAAATTTCAAACTGGCTATTGAATTATTTAAATGTTAAACCTGGAGGAAATTAATGCAAATCCTAACTCAAAAATTAATCCAATCTGTAATTTTCGCAATTGCTGGTTTTTTTGCTGGCTATGGTTTTTGACACCGATTTATACTTTTTGCTTATAAATATAAAATTTTGGGAAAAAACAAAAACAAGCCGCAGTTACTGGGGAAAAACTAAAGATTGTTTCAAAGCTTTCACGCTAAGAAAAATTGCTCGCAATATCCCAACTATGGCTGGAGTTATCGGTGTCCTAGCAGTTATTATTATAACTTGGTTTTTTAATTTAAACCGAGCGGAAACCTGGCTACTGCTCGCTGGATTAGCCGGAGGAGCGGCTATTGGTTTGATCGATGACTATCTTAAATGTTTGGGGTGCAAATAAAAAGATGCCGGTCTAAGAGCGCCAGTTAAATTTGCGATGATTATTGTTGTCGGGTTGGTTTTGGGCTGGTTTTTCATTCAAAGCTTGGTTTTTACTTCGGTTATGATTCCATTTTGTAGGTGATATAGATATTAAATGGCTGATGATTCCGTTATTTGCATTCGCAATTGTAGCTACTTCTAATGCGGTTAATATTTCTGATGGACTTGATGGTTTGGCTGGTGGACTACTAGCTGCGGCTTACGGATCATTTGGGGGTGATTGCAGTTCTTCAAAACCAATTTCATTTAGCGGCATTTTGCTTTTACTGTAATTGGCGCTCTAATGGCTTATATTTGGTTTAATGTTTTTCCAGCTCGGTTCTTTATGGGCGATATAGGTTCATTTGCTTGGAGAACTTCGCTTGGAGTTGTGGCGATGCTGACTAATTCACTCTTGCTTTCTGCCTGTGATTGGGTTGATATTTGTGATAGAAGCTGGATCAAGCGCACTGCAGATTTTTAGCAAAAAGTATTTAAAAAGAAAAATTTTTGTAGCGGCGCCGTTTCATCATCATCTTGAAGCTAAAGGGTGGGAAGAGACCAAAATTACGATGCGATTTTGGGATTATTGCTATCGCTTTGGCTTTTGTAGGTATTGTATTAGCATTAGCCGAGAAAAGGTTTTAATAGTGGAGAGAAGAAAAGTTAGGATATCACTCTTCAAAAATACAGAAGTCCTTATCTGAGGTTAGCTTAAAGGGTTCTTGGGTAAGATTCTTGGATAATATATCTAAGAGGTTTAATCTTTTTCGGTTCAGATTTTTGTGCCGATATATGGAAAAATCTCTAAAAATTCAGTTTTGATAGACTTATCAAAATCTTCGTGATGAACTTTAGAGCCGATTCAAAAACTCGACTTAAAATAGAAGGCTTCGAAAAAATTCGCAAACATCGTCCGGATTATTTGATTTTACTATTTATGGGGCTTATAATGCTAATTGGGGTAATTACGATGTATTCTCTTCAGCCCGCAGCGTGCTGCTTTTTCTGAATAAGAGTTATGGTGGAAATTATGACAGTATGCATTTTTGGCGTCAGATTATGAGTTTAGGGCTTGGCTTGATTGCTTTTTTGTAGCGATGAGTCGTGTTCCCTATTTCTTGGATTTATCGTCACTCTGGTAAGATCTTTGGCGATTGGCTTTGTAATATGTGCTATTTTAGCTGTGTTAGGTTTTGCTAAAATTCTCCCAGCGAAATGCGAACTTGGCGCATGTCGGTGGTTTAAGTTTGGCTCTGTGAGCGTCCAGCCAAGTGAATTTCTGAAGGTTGGCGTATTGATTGCGTTAGCTGTGTTTTTAGGGTCGAGCTCGAGACGGAAAAATTAACGATTTTCGAGAAACAATTTTGCCATCAGGACTTTTAGTTGGCTTAATGCTAGTTTTTATTGCTGGATTTCAAAAAGATCTTGGTACTGCGATTTCGGCGTTAGCTATTGTTGCATTTTCAATTTTTATGGCTGGCCTAAATCGGAAAAATATCATTGCTGCATCAATAATAGGTTTAGTTGCGATTGTTGGAATGATTTTAATTGCTCCGCATCGAATGGCTCGTGTTATGACATTTGCTGAAATGAAAAATTGCTCTAACCTTTCTAGTAGTGAACAGAAGGACGAATATCATATTTGTCATGCGAAAATCGCGATTGGCTCCGGTGGTCTTCTGGGTGCAGGTATTGGTAATTCTGTACAGGCGACTGGATATTTACCTGAAGCGATTAATGACTCCGTGTTTGCGATTTTTGGGTGAGACTTTTTGGATTTATCGGCTTAATTATTATATTAGCTATTTTCTTAGCTCTCTCAATGAGAATACTTAAGGTTTCTGCATATCTAAAGAATCCTGCTAGCAGAATATTAGCCGCTGGAGTTTGTGGGTGGTTTGTATTTCATACGGTAATGAATGTCGCGGCTATGACTGGTCTTTTGCCGCTTACTGGTATTACAATGCCACTACTTTCATATGGGGGGACAAGTATTTTTGTTTATTTCGAGCGTTTTAGGGCTTGATATTTAATATCTCAGCTTATACGTCGTTCAGGCAGTTGATGATTTTAAGGAGGAAAAATGAAGATTCTCGCTGTCGGGGCGGCTCGGCGGACACGTTACGCCAGTCGTCGCAGTTTTTAAAGAAATTATTAAGAAGAATAAAATGTAGAGTTGTGCTTTTTGGTGTGACAAAGAAAATTTCTACCGCAAGCCGAAAAAAACGATGAAATCGGCTTTTTGATAAAAAGTGAAAATTAGCTCAATTCATAGTGGTAAATTTAGGCGCTATCATCATCTAAATTTATTTCAGCATTTAATGATTCCTAGTATTGTTTTTGGTAATTTGATTGATATTTTCAAAAAAATATTTTTGGTGTTTTTCAAGCCTTCTATAAACTAATTTTGTGGCGGCCAGATGTAATGTTTTTGTAAAGGTGGCTTTGTGTGTGTACCTGCTGGTTTAGCTGCTTGGGCTTTTACGAATACCTGTTGTTATACACGATTCGGACGCTCATCCCGGATTAGCTAATCGAATTTCTATCTAGATTTGCTCAACGAATTGCTACTGTGCGCCATTGGAATTTTATAATTATCCTAAAGAAATTTCTCAGTATGTTGGCATTCCAGTTTTGGAAAGATTTCAAGAAAGTACTCAGTAGAGGAGAGAAGGCACTCAAGAAAGACATTGGAATTAATCCCAGATGAATTTCTAGTTGTGGTCACTGGTGGTGGTCTTGGTGCTGCCAGATTAAATAATGCGATAGTTTCTCAAATTGTTGAATTGTCGTCGGTTGCTCAAATAATTCTTGTATCTGGAGCAGGGCAGTTTGAGGAATTGAAAAATAAAAACAATAAAATCACCCTAGCAACTTCCAGTTGTATGGTTTTATTTCTCAGGATATGTGGAAATATTTGCAGCAGCAGACTTAGTAGTTGCTCGTGCTGGAGCTACATCTAATTTAGAACTTGCTGCGCTCGCTAAACCCACAATTCTTGTTCCCTAATGGTCGATTAACCGGCGGTCATCAATTAAAAATGCTCAGGTTTACAAAAATCAAATGCTGTTGAAGTAGTGTCAGATGATGAGATTGAGCACAATCCAGAGGTTTTTGACGCTTAAGATTAAAGAAGTCTTATCTAGCCCTCAAAAATGCAAGAACTAAGCAAAGAGTTTTTAAGTTTGCTAAGCCACATGCTGCCAGTGATGTTGCTGATATGATTTTATCTTTTAATCAATAGATTTTTGCAATATGCTTATGATATAATTGATAATGTGAAAAAGTAGAAGAGCAGGTTGTTGAAAGACGTAATAGGCGCGATTTTTCATAACGACGAAGATTTATTTTTATTAAACGTAATTTTTAGTAGAAATCAGACAATTTCTGGATATTGAAAAAGAAAAATCCTGCAAGACTTGAAAAATCGAAAAATTAATAATTCAAAGAAGAAAGATAAGTAGCTTTTTACTTTTTATTCTTATTTTTATTGTAACTGTTATAATTATCTTATTTCAATTTGTCGCGTCTGTAGATATTGAAAGTGAAAAACAGAGAAATCTATACCTAAGGAAAAGTATATATCTGCTATTAATCAATACTACTATAAGCAGCCAATTGAAAGGATAAGGGCTAATCTAAAAAGATGACCTTGTAGCCTATCTTCAGAGGAATATCCTGAAATTGATGATGTATTAAATATTAGCATGATATCGCTTACTAAGTATAAATTTAAGATAAAATTTCGCCAGCCAGTAGCGTCTTGGACCTCTAATAACAAAACTTTATATGTAGATAAAATGGTGTATCATTCATGATAACTATTATTCTAGCCCTAGATTATCAGTTACTGATGAAAGTAATATACAGACGCATTCTGGAAAAATCTATTGCGAGCAGTAGTTTTTTATAGGTTTTGTTGGAAAAATAGTTTTCAGAAGCTGATAGTCGAGGTATATATATAGAAAAATAGTGATTCCTCCTGTATCATTGCGCCAGATTCAAATTTTCGTTAAAGATGTGCCATATTCAATAAAAATTACTAACAATCATGTCTCCGGAGGGGCAAATAGCTAATCTAGATAGTGCTATTAAATATTTTTTTCTAATAATAAAATAAATCCAAAATATTTAGATTTGAGAGTTGAGGTAAAAGGGTACTATAAATTAAAAATAATATATGTTCGCTTTTTTGTTCGGTTGATTTAGGATATTAAATATAGAGAAAAGAGATGCAAAACTCTAAATTATATAATTTAAAATAAAAAGTCAAATTGTCAAATTTTAGGTAAGGAAGGGTATAAAATTATAAAATAAAAATAGGTTTTTGGAGTCTGATGGAATATATTTAAGATTAGATTAATTAAAAATTCTATTGTTTGGAGATGTGAAAATAAAAAGGGTCTGACAGATGTTTTAGACAGTAATGATCGCCCTATTTTTTATAAATAAAAAAAGTTTTTTAGTAAGGTGTGTATGTTAAGTTAGTATTTTAAAAACTATTTATTTTTAGTAAAAACTATTCAACACACGATATAATTATTTTTAGGACATAAAAAGATATATTGTGCGACTTATCTTGTATTTCTTTTTATATATGTTAATATCTGGTTGTAAATCAAATTTAATAATTATATAAGGAAAAATATTTTTATGAATAACAATCTACTAAATCAAGACAATATCATCTCTGCTGTATCTCGTGTATCTCTCATCACAAGACAAGCTAAATCGGTAATGATTTCACAATTCTAACTCTACGCTTCAAAACGGTCTTGAGATCGATTTCTTTGTAGATAAAAAGATAAATTTGGTCTACAAGACGCTATCTCAAAAAAATCTCTCAATCCGAAAAAAATGGAATCAATCTCTAAACGAGGGCTAACTCTTATGTGAAAATAAATCAGCTAGCCCAACTGTCGCAAAAACAAAAAGCGAACAAAAAAATATTAACTAACAAAAAGGAGATCCAATGCTTTGGAGGTTTCTATTGCTAATTTGGAATTTAATACTAAGCTTCTGGGGTAGTTCTGATTAGAGGTTTTTCTATAATGACGAAATTATTTCAAGCAATTTGCGCGGAACTACTTCTGATTTGATAAAATATCCGTCCGCCATATCAAGAAACTCTTCACGCTCTTTTTGGCGTATGCTGAAAATTAGTCATGAAGATTACTTTAGCATCTTTTGATATAGAACTGCCATTTTTAAGTTCTTGTATTATTTCTCCACCCCTGCTTCTCTGGTAGCATTATATCGACTAATATTAAATCATATTTTTTTATTATTTAGCATTACTAGTCCATCATTACCGTCAACGGCCCAGTCAACTGAATATCCGGCTATTTTTAGACTGCGAACATACATTTCTCCGATAAATTTCTCGTCTTCTATTACTAAAATATTATCGATCATTAAAATACCTTTTCCGTGATTTTTTTAATTTGAACTTGTGGTATTTTTATTCTGTTGAACGTCTGATAGCTTAGAGTAGATTGGTAGAGAGACTGTAAAAAGTGGACCCTTACCTTCTGTGCTTTTTAACTGATATTTTTCCACTAAGCATTTCAACTATTGCTTTTTGATACATAAAGACCAATACCGCTTCCAGCTACGGTTTCTCTGCTGCGATGACTTCTGTAGAATTTAGTAAATAGGTTACCTATGACGTTTTCTGGTATTCCGATTCCGTAATCTTGAATATTAATATCTATAAAATTACCTGATTCTTCTGCTCAAACTTTAATTATACCACCATCATTGGAATATTTAATTGCATTATCTATAAGATTAATAAAGACTTCGCTTGCACCATAAATATCAGCATTAACAGTAGGAAGATTATGCGGTAGCTAATATCTAGATGGCGATTTTTGTGCACTAGCTCTCATCGAAATGTCTTCATATATCTCTTCAAAAATTTCATTTATCGAGTGTTCTTCCGGTGAGAATTCCAAACGGTTTTTGATCGAATTTAGCTACGTCTAGAAATATTGTTAATATATCCATTTCAGCCTATTTGAAGAGACAATCAGTCTGGTAATGAGATCTTTCTGTTCATCCGAAATCATAGAGATAGTTCTGTGTTCAAAATGTCTCAAGTATCCACGAATGATTGTAATTGGACCTCGTAATTTCATGTGCGGCAAAAGCGATAAAGTTGAGATCATTTTCATCATGCCCAGTAGGTGAGGTTTTATCGATAAAATAAATTACTACATCATCTTTAAACTGTTTTTCGAAAAACAACAATATCGTATAGCTTTTTGATCGCTAGGATTATCAAAAGTATTAGAAACTCTCTCCCATATTTTAAAATCACGAATTTTTTTGACTGCCGGCATTTTTTTCTATCCAGCTAAAGATTTCTTGTGTTTTATCATCCCGTAGTTGGTTGAAGTTTGGCGCATATTTATTATGATATGTTATAGAATTATCTAGTCTTAAAACTGATATACCAACAGGAATATTAGAGATTATTTCTGGGATACGGTTGTTATCTCTTGTTAGATTGTGTTTTTCATAATCGTAGGAAATCCAGAGTATATATTAGTTTTAGAAACTTCGGAAAAAGCCTGCATTACTGTAGTTTTCTGGTTTTTGGAACAGGTATGTTTCAGGGAGATATTTTTATTGGATATTGAAAATATGACTTTCGATAAGTCTAGTTGTGGTTTTCGATATTTTTCTAAAAACTATCGTTAATAATATCTGGAAAAGTATAGTTATATCGTAAAAATCCAGAATGTAGTTTTATCGAATCCATGAACTATACCAGCGAATATAATAGTAAATGCACAAAATAAAGACAATAAAATATATATTGATTGATTTCTTGAATAAAAATAATAATCACGTATTTTTGTAAGGTCGTATTTCATAAAGATATTTTTACTTTAATCACTTATAAAGCGCAAGCTTATTGCCAGGAAATTGACCCTCCTGAATTAGGTACGGCAACGATCCAAGTTTGACCTCTATTTAATTTGATTTTGCTGTCCGTTTTTGGCTTTTTTAGGATTAAGTTTGCATTTTCGCTTGATTTTTCCCAGATGACTTCTTCTGCTACTACCATCTTTAAAAACAACTCCTGAGCCTGAGCCTATTGTTGAATAAAAGTTATGATATCCATCTGCACCTCTATTCATATCTATTCGTAATGCTACGATATTTTTTTGGCTGTATTTGGCCTTTTTCGCGGTCTATATGCGATTGTCCAGCTTGACTTCGAGGGATAACAATTACATTCAGTATTGTAAGCATAGAAGTGTTGTAATAATGACCACTTAGATTAATTTGAATCTGAGTAGTACTTACTGACTTGGTTTTAACTCTCATCTTTATAGTTAAAACCTTGAAAATTAGAGTTACTCCAACCCTTTAGAGCTATTTAGACTAGAAAGGTTTGTGAAATTTGTATAGACGTTGTGAGGAGCATATCTGTCTCTTGATCTCAGAAGCTTCCTGAGTTAAAAATTGATCCATATCTCTGTGATTACCGTCTCTAATCCTTGATAAAAGCATCTCCCTGAGCCACCGACATGAGCTACCGAAGCTTGGAATCCGCTTGCCCAGTCCAAATAATAACCACGTAGGCTACGAACTGGGTCCCGATTAATTCTGGCTGGTTTCTGTTGGTATAGTGCTAGGAATCAGTAATGCCTCCTTCTGCTACGGCTTCAAAAACAACTTCTGCTTGGTTTAATCCTGATTGAGGGCGGGCTGGAAGTGAGTTTTTCTATCATTACGCTAATCACGGGTTTATTGACTTCTTCGGCAGACCCTACTTGAGCCGAGAGAGATGCATAGAATTTTTCTGGCTTTTGGTGCTTCTGTAATTTTTGTTGGAATGGGTTTAGGGTTTTTTCGGTGATTCTTTCTTTGGAATTAGTATAAAGGAGATGATCATAGCGATAATTGACAGAACAGCTACGATAATGATCAGAATAAGTATAATTCTTTTGTTTTTGAAAGATTTTTTAAACCAATTTACAGCTTTTTCATACTTTGATTATAGTGTTTATGTTTGAAAAGTCAATGGGCTTTACGAAACTACACTAGTTATGGCAGCTTGAGCGGTTTTGGTTGGATTCCATGTCTGCCATCTGCGATACGAGCTGGTATTTCTCCGCTCCAGATTCGGATTGGCGAAATTTTTCCGCGGGAAATTTGGGCAGCTGATGGGTTTGAAAATACTTCTCCGCTTTTTGCGACTATTAAACTTTCGGCGTAAAAAGTTATAATTTCGGCTGGATAAGTGAGTGTGAATTTGTGTAAATTGTCAACTAAGTTTTGAAAGTTGCATTGAGAAAGTTAAAAATTTTTTTGGGTAAAAACAGTGCTGAAGATCTTTTGAAGTTGAGCAAAAGCTGGCAATTATGGTGAGATTATCTTTTTCGAGAAGCCTGCTAGAAGAATTTATCAAAATATCTACAGTATCGCGGGTTATAACTACTGGTTTTTCGGTCTGGAGGAGGAATTTTTCAAACAGAATGGCGGTTTCAGAGTTTTTATTAGTATCGCTCAATAAACAGAATTGTGTCTGCCCAATCTTCACCTGCTCTGAAATCATCCCAAAGCTTCATTTGAAAAACCGCCAGAAGAATTACTTGGCGCAAAAATAAATCTATTGTTTTTCGATTTTAAGTATTTTTTCGTAGACTATCTGGCGCAAGTACGCGAACCCTGTCCAGCACCTGCTCTTAGGGCGGTTTCGTGTGCAAAGCCAACGACCGAAACTGCCCCGCCCCACCGCCAATAATTAGTAATTTTCCGGCAAAAAGCTTTTTGCTCTGGTTTGCTCCATTCAATTTCTGAAAAAAAGTAATTTTATCAGATTGAACATGCCAAAAATCAAAACATCTTTTATTCCATTCAATTGAAACTGGGCAATGATCGCTACTAGAATTTCAGGATGAATTTTAGCAATAGGCTGGTATTTATCTGATAAATCCGATTTAGATCACAAGAAATAATCGATCCGCCAACCAACATTTTCGTTCGCGTGATTTTGCAAAATGACTCCACCAAGTGTATAGATTTGGTTCATTTTCTGTGTTTGATTGCGAAAAGATATCATTTGAAATCGGCATTTCTAGAAAATTATCAAATCCGATCTTTCTTCGTCTAGTGAAACCGTGTTTTGCCGCGATTAGCTTTTTGGGTTTGGCGAGGTCAATTTCTGTGATGCAACATTTTAAATCGCCACAAAAATAACACGACTTGGCTTAAAAATATTGTTAGATTTGTTTTTCAATAATCTTCAAGGTTATCTGCAAAAATCGCTTTTCGACAAATTCGCCATGTGCCGTAGTCCTTTTCGATCCCGAAAAAGCTGCATCCCATTCTTTGCAGCAATTTTCATCGAGATAAATCGTTCTTGGTGTTTGGTGTGTAGACTGTCATTAGCCAGAAATCGCCAAAATCTTTGCTGCACAAATATCGCCCTTCGTTTGTGGCATCACCAAAAATTATCACTAAGATCATAAATTTTCTAAAATACTATTCGGGAAATTTCGTAGAAACTGCATCTGCTGATTTTTGACTCCAAACAGCTGTTCCTGCATAACCTTTTCGTTCGGCGTGACTAAAAACTGGTAGAAACATTCAGTATATTTTTGTCGAAAATTCTCTTTCATGAAATTTGGCTTTCGTCAATTTTTTTATCTCTTGAAGGCAAACTATATCAGGATTTTTTTGACAAAAAAATTCAGATAGATTTCCTTTTTCTCGACAGCACGAAGTCCATCACGTTCCATGAAAAAAATCTTTCATCTAATACCTCTTTAACATTCTCGCATTTTCGCGTTCAGATTGGCGACGTTTTAATAGTTTCACGCTTTATCGAATTGTTTTTTACCTTTTTCCTAGCGCGATAACGATTTTATATAGCTACTTTTTCAGCTGAAAATTTTGATCGGTACGATCGTGAAAAACCAGCCTGTTTTTCTTGGCAAAAATCTCAATTTCTTTTGCGATGTGCGAGTAGTGGCGTTGTATCGATTGTATCTGCTTTTACATATACCCTCTCCAAGATTTTTGAGCGAAAAACTCGCATTATTGAGCCATAGTTCATCTCCTTTTGGACCGTTTCGTAAAGAGTTATGAAGGCGCCTTTTAGACTAGCTCGACCATCGCGAATAGCTCGAACTTCTGCTCCACTTAAACTCATTCCGGTAGTGATTTCTTCGCTTAAATCAGTAATCAAACCGCGCTCGACGAGTTGATGATATTTTTTAGCAGAAGTTTTTGGCTTTTTCATCTTAAAAAAATTATAACATTTTTAGTTGATGTTTTTCAATTGAGTGTATCGAAAAAACTTAATAAACTTTAAGTACAGTCAAAAATTAAGAGGAGAATTACACTAAATATTAAGATTGAATTTAGTATTGAAATTATAGGTTGATTTCATGAAAAACGTTCCTGATAAGAAGGGTTTTATTGGTAGATTGATTATAAGACAACTGATTCTATGGTTTAAAAAGTTATAAAGATTATTTTTAGTTAATAATGGATATTTAGTCAATATTAAATTTATCAAATATCCCTTTTTGCTAGTGCGTAAAGTTTAGGCACTTTTTCTTCGGTGATTGACTTCTGGTCATATTCGGCAATCTTAGTTTTTTATGTCGGTCATAACGATATTTAGCTTTGATTTCTTATCTTTTTTGAGGTAGTCGTATCTCCTGATGTAATATTATTATAGTATTTGACTATCTGATTGCAGAAAAGGTTCTGTATCATTAAGCGTTATGTCACTGTCTCAGACTATGGCTATTAAGACTTCTTTGGTCTTACTTTCTACAAAACTCTCTCGAAGTGTGTCTTCTATGGTTCCATTCACTGTAATGTTTCCATTAAGATCGCGAATGGTAAATGTCTTACTTTTTAAAGTCATCACCTATCTTGACGATTTTTCTTATATTCCTTTTCCGTCCCTTGTCATCATCGACAATAACCATAGGAGTAACGCCGTTTAAAAGCAGATACGAAGAAACGGCCACTATGTTCGCACCGTTTCCATTTGTTATCAAAGACATCATTATCGCTCTTAACTTGTTTTAAGGCTTTCTGTAGCAATTTTTTTGTCAGTTGCACCTTCAACAAGTAATGTGTGCGGTGTTAAAAAGTCGGTAATTACGTTTTATGCCAAAAAGCTGATTGTAAAATTTCATCATCATTTATATCTTCATTGCTCGTTATATGATGCGCTTCCGTCAGACTCTACCTTATTTTTGGTAAGTAGATAGTGTCTTTCTCGTGTATTCTTGTCAAGCATAAAATTAGAATGAGTTGAGATGAATAAATTATTGTGTTTTCCAATTTCTATAAGCTCCTTAAGCATCCAACGAATACCAGAAGGGTGCAAATGAATATCAGGTTCGTCTATCAATATCAAATGATTCTCGATATCACCAGATGTACTACTAATAGATAGGCTGAGCAGTAGAGAAACAAATTGTTTTAAAACCTTGGCTTCTGTCGGCCATATCGTAATAATTATCTGTATCACACTTGTCTTTAACTGCTACTGATAGCTCTAGTGTGCTACTTTCTATTTCTACATCGATTTCTATTTCATGCTCTTTCCATTTATCATTTAGATATTTCGTTGTCTCCGAGCTAATTTTTTCATCAGTTCTTTTACGTTTTTATCTGAATTATCAATCTCGTCTAATCTTAGACTCAATTTCAGATTGATCTTTTACAACCAGATAGATAAAACATGTTTTTTAAAGAGTACGTTGATATTTGGAGTTATCGAGCGAAAAGCTAAGATTAATTTTTCCTTAATAAGGTATTTTTCTTGGTAAGCCCAGTGGTCTACAGGGACATTTATTGTGTTTACAAAGTCCCGTAATGCCGATTTTATAATATCTTTGAATTTTTCAATTGTAAGTTGCGTGTAAGATTCTTTTCTTCATCAGTTAGCTCGCTATTAAGCTTTATAGTGTATAGTGTTGTGGGCTCAGCTATGCAGTCTCGATAAAGCTATAATTACTAACTGCTATTTTGATCATCTCGCAATCATATGTCGACAGCATATTTAGTTAGATCGCTCTGAAGATATATTTCTTTGACATTTTTGTGATATTTATTTTCATCAGTAAGCTCGTCAGGTATTGTGATTGCTTGCTTAATAGCGCTTTCTATAGTCGTCAGTGTCTCTCGATACTGAATATAAAAACGTCCGTTTGGGAGACTGAATATCATATTTGGTGGACTTTATCTCGCCTCTAGAACCTAAAATCCCTCTTGCGATCAGATGTCGCTCAGGCGGGTGTCCCGCCGAAATAATTATAAATACTCATTCAATACAAAAAAAGTAGCTAATCGCGATTAATGTTAAACTGATTCTTTGCTATATATGGTACAATATATTTATGAACAAGGTAAACGTATTACTTACTGAGGCTAATGGCAATCTTTCAAGTAACAGAAAGATGATTATGGACGCTATAAAGACTGCCGAAGAGTATGTATTTTCAAAGTTTAAAAGTCGATTGGGATATCGATTTGCTAGTAACTAACTGCTTATATGATATCATTATTCCAGAAGATGGAGTCGGCGGGCGTACTAGGACTTCGATTTTATTGAATTTGCCGTCAATGAAGAAAAAGCAACCAAAAATCTGATTTCCGAAATGGTGGCGCATGAACTTTTGCCCACGCCGCTCGCTGGGGCAAAAATGATGAGTGGATTAACTCTTTGTTTGATGGCATGATTAGCGAGGGTATTGCAACTTATCTTGAAGCAGAGTTTGTTAAAGATCGAGAAGAAAAACAGTCTTTATCAAAAACAATTCTTGAACGAACAGATGATGAGAATGAAAAAGATTCTTGAAAAGCTTCGCGACCAATTAGATTCCAATTATTACGATTACGATACTATATTCTTCAATGGCAACGATGAACTACCACGCTGGTCGGGTTATTCACTTGGATATTATCTAGTCAAAAAATATTTCGAAAAAACCGGTAAGAAAATCGAAGATGCATTTGCCGATAAATACGCAGATTTCAAGATTGCTTTTATAAATGAAAAAGCACGGATACGAAATCTGTGCTTTTTGTTGAGCTTTAATCCTTAGGCAAAGTAGTGCGGCATTCTCAGGCTATCTGGATCGATGCCGACCGAATATTGAATGACGGGATGCGTATAATGCGCCGAATCGAACCCAAAATTGATAGGCACAAGCCAAGGGCTGAATACACGGACGATCTTAATATCCGATTTTTTTATCGGACAAATCTACCGTTATGAGTTGCAGGTGTTCATTATAGAACCAATTGAGGTTCTCTACTATCATGCTCTCCTGAATGTAGTTCCCTGAGGTCGCATTTTTCCAAAAGCCAATTGAGCTTTACGAGCATTTTTCTTTAAGTAGTAGACCTTTCCGTGATCTGCCGGCGTAGAAACACCGGACGGATCTGTTGGTGCCATGTCTGGATAGGGAGAGCTAATAGAAGATTATATTCCGCTTCTTGTACAGACTTCAGAATCGTACTATCTACGGAAGCTTTATCAATCGTAGCCGCCGATCCACTTACAAAACATGGGTATTCATCGCCGACAATCACCGCCTCAAAAGATTATTCCAAAATCGCTTGGGATCTGAAGAACGATCAATTGACGATTCTTGCGCATGGTGAGCAATGCGCTTCCCTGACGTGAACCGGGAGAATCTTTTCATCGACTCGACGCGAGACTCCTGAGAAAACCAGTTGCGCATAATAGCGTCACGTTCAATCAGTTCAACTACGGCTCGCCTCTTGGCTTCATTAAAGTCAAAATGAGCCGCAATGCCAGAACGAATTACCATAGTAGATGCGGTTTTTCGTCATCTTTCTGGCCGTAATAAACTAAATCTGACAGAATGTAGATCTCAGAGCCAGTCATAATTAGTCCCCAAGGTCCAGTTGATAACAAGATCGTTCGTGAAGAACTTTACTCCGCACTTTTTGGCTTGTTCTTCCGTGAGCGGAAAATGCACTCTAGGATCGAGCCACTTACCCGGCACTTGGTTTTGCACAGCCTCGGAAATCCATCGTACCTGACTAGATTGGTGGCGTTCATAGCCCTCAATAGTCGCCTTGAAAAACGGCGTCCGCATAAGATGGACTAGTAGCTCTGGCATATTGAATATTGCCATTTTCATCTAGATAAGTAGTTGTGGCTCAAAGAATGAACCATCACCATCAAATATGCGCGTCCATACTTTAACTGGATGATCTGCGCCAATACGCTCCTCAACGAAACGAGATCTTATTAAACTGCTCCGTTTCGAGGTCTGCTGGGTAACCTACCGGAATTGTAAGTATAGGCCAAATATTGCCAGAGAGATCGAGCTCTTGCTTTAATGGCTCGTCTTGAACGCCCCCATCTCACAAGTGCCCAGGCCTTGCTCGGCACAATGAGACTAATGTTTTCGGCGACATGACCTGCTTCGATCAGCGTCAAACGATAGCCACGATTAGCGTATTTGTATGGCTGACGCTCAAGATCTGCCCTGCAATGATGATTTGCACAGAAGAACCAAAGGGCATTTCTTCTTGGTTAAAACAGTATTTCAACTGTTCAGTATCAACTCGTCATTGAAGCAAACAAGATAATTTTGCTCAGCGTCATACTCGTAGTAACCTGGCTCAAGCCCATCTTGCGACCTCTCGATTAGTACATAAATCCTAAGCGGATGAGTGCTCCGCCACTCGGCACTGAATGATCAGGAATCGAGTAGGCGAAAGTGGCAAATACTACCGATTTGACTAACTGTCATCTTCTTATCCGAAAAAAGAGCGACAAGAGCGTCGATTTTCCCTAATCGTGAATAGCGCCGAAGATGTGTCGCAATCAAACTGGATAACCTCACCAGACTTAACTGGTAACCTTTTACTCTTAGTGTAGGCTCGACCTCGTCTTTGAGTAAGATTCGAGTTATAGCAGACGGTAGTTACTGATACGATGAAAATGCATGAACTGATGCCTTGAATCAACGATAAGTTCCATATCCTCTAGTTCAACGAGAATTTCCATCACTTCATCCCTCTGGCAAGCCAGAAGACTCAATGATAGAGGGACATTCAGTATATCCGTTGCAAAAAGCTCAAAATTTTCCAAACTTCATCAGCCATATCGTGACCGATGTCGATCTGGTTCTTGCGGTGGAGGAATCTTATCCCCCTTTATATGGAACCGCTGGAGACCACTTCAAGATTGGGGTAAAATTGATGTCCATCTAAAAACACCTTCCTTTCTAAAGACTAAAGTTTTTAAGGTCCCAGAGATAATTCTCCATTATATTATAACATTTTTATAGAGTTTAAGCAGAAAGGACCCGGAATTTAGGGTTCCAGAGCCAGGAAGGTTTGGCATGTGTGAGGCCAAACCTTCTTATATCTTATGTTTGGTGAGTGGTGGAGTACTCTCCCGCCGCCGCAACCGCCGCCACCACCGTTACAACCGGAACCGCCGCCGCAAGAGCCGCCGCCACCGCCACAACCACCGCCGCAACCAGAGCCACATCCGGCTCCGCCGCAGTTATTGGCTGCAGCAACACTTACATCATAGGGTGTACGTTTGACATCAGAAGTTTCTTCATGAGGGGTCACCGTCCTTTCTATAGAATAGATTTCTATTGACAATAAAACAGCTCATTGCGATCAAAATGGATCCACACATGTACAATAAACTGAAATGTTTTGTCACCATAGAAAATATATGAAATGTTCAATGAACAAACCATTAATTAGTATTATATCACAATTTAAAAATAGGCAATATTTATTCTGTGTTGAATGAGTATTTATAGTTATCTCTGGCGACCCCCGCACCGTGAGCCTATTATTGTTTATACCCGAGATGTACTCGGTAATAAAAATCGCCCTGCGGACGAATTGAATTAAAAAGTCTTGAGTTGGTGCGGGTTAGAGACTCTAACTCTGGCCTCTTCCATGGCAAGGAAGCGCTCAACAACTGAGCTAAACCCGCATATATTCTAATTTTAACAAAAACAAAAAATCTCTGTCAAGCCTATTTTTCTATTTCAAAAAAATCTTAAATTTAGATTTTGTGCTGTTTTTGAGTGTAATTTTTGTTTTTTGCAACACTAAATTTTTGATGTAGGATGTCTCGAACTACTAGTTAGCCCTTGCCTTCAATTGCTGGTTCATGAACAAAAAACTTTCTAGAAATTTACCATTCCTCGTCGCTTTTCGACAACTAGTGGACCTTTCTTTGAGTTAGGTTTTACAGAGACTTGGATTTTCATACTTTTGATTATAGAATTTTTAAATGAAAATATCAAATGAAATAGTTAGCGAAAAATACGTTCTTTATGTTAAAATATTTTCATGAGAGTAAAGATTGAAATTGATACAAAAACTTTTATTCGTTTCTGGCTAACTCTTCTTGGGCTTGCACTTGCTGGCTTTGATGATTTGGCGAGCTAAAGACGCACTAGTCCTGCTGATTATTTCAGCTTTTTTGGCCTTAGCCTTAAACGGTCCAGTTACGCGAATAGCTAAAGATTCTCCCTGGTTCGAGTAAAAATCGAGTCGGACAACGGCGGTTGCTTATCTGGCTATTGTGTGTTGTTTTTGGGCTTTGATAGTTTCTTTTCTGGGTCCAATGATTATTGATCAAACTGGAAAATTTATCTCGCAAGTGCCTGATTTTTCAAGGAAGTCACAGCTCAAACTCTGGTGTTCGGCTTTTTATTAAAGAGAATCATCTTGAAAATTTGGTTGAACAAGCTTCGAAATCGCTTAATGACCTGGCTGACACCTATTCGAAAAAATATTGGTAATATAATTTTTGGCAGTATTGCTTCTCTAGCTATTTTTCTAGTCTCGCTGTTTCTTATTTTAACTATAGCTTTCTTGATGCTCGTAGAGGGGCCAAGCTGGTTTGATAAACTATGGAAAATGTATCCTGATAAGATACGTAAAAACGCCATAAGCGAATCGCTTATCGTATGTATCGTGCTGTAGCAAACTATATAAATGGCCAACTTACAGTTTGCGCTATTTCAGGAACTCTCGCTGCAATTACAGTAGCTATTATCGCATTGATTACTAATGCTCCGGTAATGAACTTAGCTATTCCTGTAGGTGTTATTCTATTTATTTTTCGGAATGATTCCGATGTTTGGGTGCCGCTCTTGGTGAGTTCTTTTTCGGCAATGATTTTGGCATTTAATATTTGGTATGTCGGATTAATATTCGCTGTATATTTCTTGATTTATCAGCAGATTGAGAATAATGTAATTTCACGATGATTCAGGCGCGCAGTAATCAGCTTTCAGCTTTGATAATCATTGTAGCTATTACAGTAGGTATTTACGCAGCTGAGCTTTACTCGGGTGCGTTTTTATCGATCCCAACAGCGGCTTGTTTGAAAAATTTTATTTGAGGAATTTTATCTTGCCTGTCGCAAAAAGAAACCAGAAGAAGATAAAGGAAACTATTACTAAGTTTTTGAAGTCGATTTAATAATCGCTTTTTAGATGAATAATTTAAAAGAGCATGTCGGATATGATGCTCTTTTTAATTTGTTTTATATTCCCAAAAAGTCTTTTTCGGCGTATCTCGTAAAGACAATCCATCTTTTAATTAATTCATCGCGTAATCTATCGCTTTCTGACCAATTTTTATCAGCTCGAGCAGCATTTCTGGCGAGGATTTTTGTTTGTTATCTTCTGAAATATCTGGCGTTGAATTTAATAGGTCTAAACCTAACAATTCATCAATAAATTCTAGTAAATCTATGAAATTAAAATAATCTAATTTTTTTCAGGAGAAGTTTTAAGAATATCTGTAAAATATCTCGTCAATCTTTAGCTAAGGTTTGTGGTGTGCTAGATTTTTGATTGATTGTCTCAAGAATTAAATTTTAGCAGCTAAAGCTTGGTATTTGTCCGTTTTGTTTTGTGATTTGCCACCGTACTGCAGCTATATTTTTCCAGTTTTTGAGACGGTTTTTAGCTGCTTGAAGACTGTCAAAGTTAAAAACACTTTCTGTTTGATAATGGCTTTGCAATACTTGAGCATTTTAAAGTCTAGGGTGAAAAACCCTCTATCTTTTAATTATCTCAAGGTAAAACCATTACCGAGACTTTTGCTAATTTTTTGCCCCTCGCTGTGAATGTGGTTAGCATGTAGCCAGTAGTTGGCGAACTTTTTGCCTGTATAACTTTCACTTTGCGCAATTTCATCGGTGTGATGAACTGGAATATGATCAATTCCTCCAGTATGAATATCGATAGTGTCACCGAGAGTGTTAAGAGCGATCGCCGAACATTCTAGATGCCAACTCAGGAAAAACCCATCCTATCGCGGTATTCCCATTCCATATCGCGCTTTTTGCCATTTTCGTTAATAGACCATTTCCACAGAGCAAAATCTGAAATATTTTTCTTTTCTGGGTTGAAGTTGACTCGGGCTCCCGACTTTAAACCCTTTAGAGTCTAATTTGCAAAAATCAGCATATCTAGGAAACTTAGCGGTATTAAAACAAATACCGTCGAAGTTTCATAAGTGTAGCCTTTTTGCTGTTAGATCATTAATGATTTCTATCTGTTCTTGAATGAAAATCAGTTGCTTTAGCCAGATGATCTGGGGTTATCAAGTTTAAATCTCTATACCTTGCTTGAATTTTTCAGTATAAAAATTCGCCACTTCCCATGCTGTCTTACCCTCTCGTCGCGCACCTTTTTCGAGCTTATCTTCGCCACTATCTTCATCGGAAAACTAAATGACCAACATCGGTAATATTCATAGTTCGCTCTACATTATAGCCATTAGCGTGCATAACCCGAACTAAAGATATCCCAATAAATAAATGCTGCCCAGTTTCCAATATGTGGCTCAGCATAAACAGTTGGACCGCAAGTGTAAATTTTTGACATTCTGCGGATCAATTTGCTGAAATGTTTCTATTTTTCGGTGTGGAGTGTTGTAGAATTTTAACATGTTAGTAGTATTTTTACTATAAATTTACTTTTCGACAAATCAATTAAAGATTTTTACACCAATTTTGCTCTTTTTCTATTTTTATATTTGATTTTGTAATTTGTTAAAAATATTTTTAACTATGTAGTCCAAATCACTACCTTTTTCTTTATTTAGGTCGAAATTTGTTTCGAAAAATTTTAGTATTTCTACTATCTTTAATTTTCTGATTTGAATTTTCAATATAAAACCAGTTATTTTTTGACGCCGATATTTATTTGACCGTTTTGGTTCGGAATGCTTTACAGCGTTGCTCACTAGATTTGAGAGAATGATTTCTAGCGCTGTTTCACCGATATAAATTTCTTCTTGCTTTAGCTGATTGTTTATTGAGATATTTCTTTTGCTTGGCTAATAATTTATAATTATCTAAAACCTTTTTGCAACACTTTATTGATTTTGATAAACTTTTCGTCATTTTTAGACTTTTCGAATGAAGAGGTTGATAATATCTGAGCGATGTTTTGAGTTAGTTGATCAACGATATTAAGACAATCTTCAATAGACTTCTCTTTATTTTTATATTTGCCGATACCATACTTCATATTTTCGAGAATTATTTTAAGGCTCGCTAACGGAGGTTTTTAACTCGTGGAAGCACCTCTAAAAAAACTCGCTTTTTCAGTCTTTTCGAGTTTGGTAATTTCTTGATTTTTAATTTCTAAGCTATCAATTGATTCTAAGAGTGTTAAATATAAGTCATTTATTTGGCTTTTAGAGCGCCAACTTCATTTGTGGAATTAACTTTCAATTTGGCATTTCGGTTAAGTTTCATCATTTGAGTAGTTATGTTTTGATTTCGTTTATATTCTTAGTGATAATTTTTGGCATAAATTAATGAAACGATAATTGAGAAAAACAAAATTGAAATTGGTAAGAACTGAAAAAGTTAGCTCTTTTGCGTCTTTGCTCATATCTGTTGTTGAGATGAATTTAACCAGTATGTTAGAAGCGGTCTGCACTTCTCTATCTTCAATAACTAACGAGTTATTATTGCTGGTTAGATCAGCTCCAATCTGATTATCGATTTTAATCTCATTTAAATGGTCGTTATCTTTCACGAAAGCTTTGACTTTGCTGCTTTTAGAATACAGCTCAAGTATCTGCTTGATATTTTCAATATTTTTCCTTGGATATTCTTAGTGATTTGGTCTGCTTTTTGCGATTTCTGTTTGCAGGTTTCAAGGTAGATTTTTGGGAAAATAAAAGTAAATTAACGCATGAATTAAAATCGCTAAAATACTCAACGTAGAAAAACGTATACAAAAACATCTTTGGAAAAATTTTCAAATTTCTCATTTTCTCTCAGTTTGTAGCTACATGTTGCGGATGGTTTTAATGCAATCAAGCCCAAATTTTTGCGTAGATCTTTATATAAACATCAATTACTCGGTCGAATGGTATATTCTCACTTTCCTTCCAGACATTTTTCTAGAATCTGTTTTCTAGTTAAAGCTCTGCCTTCGTTGAGCAACAAATACTTTAAAACCTCAATTTCTTTGCGCTAATTTCTACTGCAGAATTGTTTATTTTTGCAGAAAAAAATTACTAAAAATTAATTTCTAGATCTTTATAACTGAAAAACTTGAATTTTTTCATAATTTTGTAATAGTGCGTCAATTCGAGCTTTTAAAACTGGGAGTGAAAACGGTTTTTCGATATAGCCATCCGCCAGATCTCGAAAAAGGCGGTGATTTTGAATTCTTCATCGCTAAAAGGCGGTTAGAAATGAGAACTGGTAGATTGCTTTTCTCTGATTTTTCGAAGGACGTCTAGGCCGTTTATAAATGGAATTTGGACATCTAAAATCACCAAGTCGATTTTATTTGATTCGAATTTAGATAAAGCATCTCGCCCATCGCATGCCTCGATTGTTTCATAATTAAATTCAGATAGATATGCAAATTCCTTCTCGTATTGTTGCATCGTCTTCGGCGATAAGTATTTTTCATTGTCATCTTTTAATATTATAACATTTTAGTGTATTGACTTCAAAGAAAATATCAGCGCCATTGCGGCGCTGATATTGTTTCTTTATTCTGCGTCTGATAGTAAATCTTTAGGGTTTTTCTTTAGAATACCAGATGAAGCGATATATAGCGAAATTGCGAGCACGATAGTCATGAATATAATTACCCAGACTAGCATATTTGGATTGATTGCCATATCAAGACTGCTGAGAGTTTTATTGAATCCATCCACCTCGGCACCACCGCCTAGACCTGTCGAAGCTGACTGTTTGGCGATTTGCTTGGCGATATTTCCGGTAACGCTTTGCAAAATATTGTTTCCAATGTGTTTTCCGGCATAGCTAGCCAAGAAATATGAACCGATAAGAGCTGGGATTGCTACAAAGGCTAGTTCTATGCAAACTGGGCTAAAATTTGGCCTTTCGAAATTCCTAATGAAAGTAATACTGCGATTTTTTTGCGGGCATTGATCCATAAGAATAATAGTAGTGAAACTATAATTCCGGCGAATAGCAATGACCCGATAAATAACTGATTGGCTATAGAATAAACTCCCTGAAAATCGACTGTTGAAGCGCAGGATAGTTTCGAAGAGCTTTTTAATTAGGCTGTATTCTCTGCCAGTTTATATCTAATTTTTCGAGATCTTTTATAACTTGATCAAGGTTTTTATTTCCTTTAACGGAAAAAGTCGCATCTTGGTAAGTTGCCGTGTCTTCGGTATTCCCATAGACCTTTGCTGCAGTGTGAATGTCTGTAACTAAGGTGTTCTCGTAAAGTTCCTGTGCAGCAGTAACGCCACCTTTGTTATGCCCAGTCAAAAGAGGCCTTTTATTTCAATTCTACCGTTTCGTTAGCACCTTTTTCGTTATCTGCGTCAAATAAATTTGATTTTAGCTTAATTTTATCGCCAACTTTTGAGATTGTTCTTTTGGCTAACCTTTGTGAATTAAAAACCTTATTTTGTCTTGAGCAGTTAAACGCTTTCACCTTCAACTAATTTATATGACCTGAAACAAATTTTGTTTCCTTAGAAGAATCATTAACGCCAGTAAGCATTACAGCTCTTTTGAAATTCTTTAGCTCGTTCAGGCGATTGGTTGGCTGCGGTTTCAGCTGTTTCAATGATGTCATGGCCGTCTAAATCAGCAACGCTTATTAATTCTTTTTACGTAGCTTTCTATATTTTCAGAATTGGCAATTTTTTTAATATCTTGACCCTTTAACGTTTCCTCCGCCTCTTGGTGTGCCAGGATTAACTCGGCGGTTTATTTCCATTGAAAAGCTATTTGTGATATTGCTAAAAGTTTTTGGTTGAAGCTTTGTCTGTAGCTTCTTTGATAGATAAACTAATTAAACTTAATGCTGACATTGTTAAGATGACCAGCAAAATCACTAGTGATTTTAAGCCTTTTCTCGTTACATACGCAAAAAGCATTTTTAACATTATTTTTGCTCCTTTCTACCCACGTTTATTGATTAATTTTTATTTTTAAGTTCGAACACGATATCGGCAGCGCGCGCAACTTCTTTGCTGTGAGTTACAACAATTACGCATTTGTTCCTTTCTTTAGCTAGTTTTGAGAATTTCGATAATCTCGCTAGCTGTGTTTTCATCCAAATTTCCAGTTGGCTCATCAGCTAAAATAACTGGCGCGCTCGAAACTAGTGCGCGCGCAATCGCTACTCTTTGCTGCTGGCCGCCTGAAAGCTTTCATCACGTTTCGTTTAATTTGATGTTCGCTAAGGCCAAGTTCTAGCAAAAATATCTTGCTGAGCTTGACTATTCACTAGGCGTATATTTTCAAGTGGTGAAAGGTAGTCGATGAGATTATAATTTTGGAAAGACCAGCGAGATGTTGTTTTACGATGATTTGTGTAGCCGGTTTCTTGGATATTTTCTCCGTCAAAAAGTATCTTTCCGCTATCTGGCCTCGTCTAGGCCAGCTAATAATGAGATCAATGTGGATTTTTCCAGCATCAGATTTACCGATAATTGCATAGAACTTCCTTCTTTCGAAACTTTCACTAACAGTTGCCAGAACTTTTTTCTCGAATCTTTATAACTATAAGTTAAATTTTTAATCTCTAATATTTTTCATAATATTCTCCTAACTAATTTTTGATAAAATTTCCTTTGGTTTTTGGCTAAAATCATCATTGATGCAATAATCACAGACAAGATAATTATCGTGATTAATATGCTGTAACTTTGGGTGAAAAACTATTAAACTGTCTAATCCAAAAGATGCTGTTTGTGAAACTTGATGCTATGGATGAGGTTTCTTCAGCTTCACTAAGCCCTTTTGTGATTAAGCTGAAAAACTAAATTTCCAAGAATGAAAGAGCTGATAATTGTCTGGATTGAAATTAAAAACTAGCTCTATGATAAATTGTGATACTATCTGGAGCTTGCTTGTGCCGATTGATAGCAGAAATTCTATCTCGTAAATCCTCCGCGCAACCAAAGTATTAGAATTAAACTAAGAACTACGCTTCCACCAATTATTATCAACAAGTCATTAAATTGATAATATTTTTAACTCCAGCTATTGACTCTAAAAGTATCTTTGAAAGCGGCATTATTTTTCTCGATCTTATACTTAGACCAGTCAATATTGAGCTTTTCAGTTTTTGCGATGGCTTTATCTAGCTGATCTGCCGTTTCTGTGTATAGAGTTATTTTGCTAAAAGGCCTTCCTTTTCTGGCAGATTAAGCGCTTGCAGATGACTGTTTCGAAATCTGAAAAATATCATATTTTCGCTAAAAATCAGAAGATAAACCAGTGTATTTCTCTTGTTTTTACCGCTAAAATTCCTATGATTTCGAATTTAGTTTTTGAGTTTCAGTGCTGCTCGTATTTATTAAATCTAGCTCAATCTTTATCGCCAATTTTAGATTATTTTTGAGCAAAAAGCTTCGTGGACTATAGATCTTTTTCTATCGTTTTTGCTCCAAATGGCGACCTTGTTTGAGCTTTGAACACACGCTCGCTAAAGAGTGTATTTCTAGAGTATTGTTAGTGCTATGAATTGCAGACTGTATTTTTAAGTCTTCATCAAGATCATCTCGCTGAACCTGCTGATTAGCAGATATAGCTTTTAGCATTTTTAGGTTTGGCTAAGCTCTTCATTCAAGTAATGATTCTTTGATTTCTTTTAATATTTCGGAATATTCTTAACATCTTTAGTAGCTAAGTAGCCTGAGAATCTTTCTTAACTATCGAGAAAAGATGAATTCGACGCTATATAGCGAATTTTTCTAGATTACTACTAGAATTAACTACACTCAAGCATGCATATAGGCTAGAAAGCACTGCGGTAAGAATTAAAAAAACAATTGTAGTTCTTTTTCTTTCGTGTAACATAACTGCAAAGTGACTTTTTGTATGATTCTCAATCTATCTCCTTTCGCTTTAGTTTTCATACTTTAACTATATTTTTATGATAGTTTTATGAAGTGAATATGAAATTTGATAGATATAGTTTAATTATTAAATATTCTATGGCAACAATCTACTAGCTCTTTTTAAAAATTTGATCGTAGTTTTTCGTAGACCCTGAAACCGGCCGCATAGCTATGCCCGCCGCCGCCAAAGTATCTGCGATATCAGCAGCGATCGGTGAATTTGTTCGAACTTTTCGGTTAATTTTCCATCTGGATAAGTTTTGATTGCAGCACACGCCTCAACGCTTCAACAAGGCGCATTTCGTCAATTACCAGTACGCTGGGTTGTATTTAGTCGGAATATTTTTAATTTCTTCCCATGGAATATGTACTAACGCTAATTTTTCCGTCTACAGAAAATATTCAATTCGGCGGATTAATTCACCTTTATACTCTAGGATTTCAGGAGCTTTTTAGCGAGCATGCGTCTATCTGCTTCTAATTTGTGCAGAATCTTGCCCCTAGTTCGGTGAGTTTACCTGCTGCGAAAAATGTTTTAGCTGAAGTATTGCTAGTAGATGAGCCCAAGGGTGTCGCTAAATATAGCACCTAAAAGCGTGTTGTGCGGCAGTTTTGTTGATTGACCAATTGTTACTGCTTTTGCGATTTTCGAAAAATCAGCTCGCCAGTTGAGCTAGCTTCAGTCAATTCGTGTTCAAAAGATAGGTCTGGCGTAGCATCGGTGTGATGATCTAAAACCAAAACGGGTGATTTTTCTGACAGGTTTTTATAATGGTTTCGATAACTTTTGCTAGAATTGAACTCACTTGTAGTCAACAATAATATATAGATCGGCCGGCAAAGATTGTCCGATACTCCTGTCCCATCCAGAAAAATACCTTAAATATTTGAGTATTTCAGACTGGGCAAAAAGTTGAACTTCTTTATCATATCGCTCAGGATTTCTTCTAGCTAAAAAGCCAGCGAGTGAATCTGACCGTCTGATTTTCTGCTTGGATTATGCAGATTTCTGCGCTTGTTGAATTAAATCTTGGGCACGCGATATATTCTTGGTCCTTTTATCACAAACTTCGTCTTCCTTCTAGTGCGTGAGCCAAGGTTATCTGGTCGGCGTATTCGAGATCAATTCCGGCTGGAATATCCTCGCGCAAGGCGTGAAATTGTAGCTGATCACCATGTCACATAAGAATCGCTGTAGATATAGAGCAGCACTGCACCTTCTACGCTAGCGTTTATTGCAATTATAACTTCTCGCACGTTATCTCGGTTTTATTCTAGCGGCTAATTCGTTTAGATGTAATTGTTCTGGACCAACACCATCAATCGGAGAAATTGCTCCACCCAAAACACGATGAAGTACGATTAAACTGCTTGGTTTCTCTAGCGCAATAATATCAAGTGGCTCTTCAACCACCGCTTCTAGAGTTTTTGTCACGTGCTTCATCTGAATAAAGTGGCGAAACCCTTCACCTTCAGGAAATTAATGCAAAAGTTTCTGGAGCAATTTTTAACGTTTTATGCAAATTCATAGACTCTCGGCAATTTTTGCAAATTATCGGATCGTTTTTCAATAAATAATAAGTATATCGCTCGGCTGTTCGCGAACCAACGCCGGGCAATTTTCCGAGATTCTCAATTGTGTCAGTTAGTGCTTCTGGTAGAACTTGTGACATTCTTCGCTCTAGGATTAAAGCCCTAAGTTTCCTAGGCCACCCATTAGTTGTCATTTTTCGGCTGCAACTTTTTGTGCTTCTTTCTAGACCGTCGCGAATTGCAATTTGAATCCAATGTGCAAGCTCTTCTGATGTCTTCAAAATCGAATCAGATCTGGAGTTAAGTCTAACGCTTTTGACTTTTAGCTCGCCTGTGAACTGAATTATAATCACGCCTTCACCAGCTTCTACTTCGATAATTTCTTTCTTTAATTCCTTTTTGCGCTTTTTGAAGTTCGGCATCATTTCATTTGGTCTTTAATTCCTGCCATATTCCTCCTTAAAATAGTTTTTAGTCTTTCTCAATTTTATCAAAAGCTTACTTCTTTTTCAAGATGTAGAACCTATCTGAGCTTGCTGCGTAGCTTGAAACGATAATAATTTGGTGAGTTTTTGGTATTTCAATTTTCATCGAATACAGCTTTTAGACAAAACAATTCTCTGACCTTGAATTTCGGAAAGTATTTTGGCAGACTTGTGTTTTCTAAGATTTTCAAAAAGGTTTTTCGGTTTGAGACACTAATAAATCACGGTTTTATGCTGTGTCGAGTAGCTTTAAGTCTTGGTTGAAGTTACTACAATCTGGGGGAATAAAGATAATTGAAGGAAAGTTATCAAACTTGTTATTAATAAACCTATTACGAAAATTCGAAATCGGGATTAGTCCAGAAACCTTCGCATAAGGGTTACTAGGAAAAGATAGTGTACCAAGTTTGAATTAGGGCTTTGTAGACCCGTGACGGTTAGTAATAAATATATGGGTGAAAAAGGATCGTAGTTAGGTTTTGGATTTATCAAAGCAGACCATTAATAAAATAACGGACCAGATGTTAACTATGCAGCTTTTTGGTGCGTGTTTGATGAAAAGAAATATAGACCAATGACGATCAAAATTATGATTGGCGGGTGATGATTGGTGATTACTCTGCCTGTAGTTTTTGATGAAAAACCTAAATAGATTCGAAAAGTTAAAACATTGAAATTTTTCAATGATATTTTAACGATCCTGGGAACTCCAAAAATAGATTTCAATATTGAAAAATCTTTAAAAACCTCTAAGATCAGGTGAATACTAATATGGCGAAAATAGTGCTGATAACTGTTTTCGCTTTTCTAGATAATCACGACCAGAATAAATCTTAAATGTGATGAGCTAAAACAGTCAACGCTAGAGCTAAAACAATATAAATACTTAACGGTGTGTAGAGGCTTAGGGGCTGAGAGCTGGCGATTATGAGAGATTTATTGCTTCTAGTTTTAAGAAAATCACTGCCTGCTAGATTAGGATAATTGGATAAAAAGTATATAAAATTTCTGGCGTACCATTTTGGGCAGAAAATTGGCTTGAAAGCGATGTAGCATTGTAGCAAAGCGTTGCTGTGCCTCGTCTCAAACCAAGAATGTGCTAGTCTTATTATTGCAAAACTGTTGCAATTGAAATTAAAATTGCCGGTAATTTAATACTGAAATTTGATAAGCCTAACACTGAAATACTAGCTTTTGCAAAAATATGAAACGGAAAATCAAGAATTTGACTGAAAAATATTTGATAGATTTAGGCTGGATGATTTGGTTGCGCTTGAAATTTCATCCTGCGTGAGTCCAGTTATGCGCTACGAAAATTGTATAAAGAATTATTTACATGTAAGCCGCGAAAAGTATTCTGTAAGTTATCTGATAGCGAAATTTATAAAACCAAAATCCTAATTTGTGCTCATACCTAGATATTTTAACATAAAATAGTGAAAAATACAAAGATAAGAGTTTTTAATTTTACTTCAGGGCTCCAGTTAGTCTAGTATCGCCATGAAAGTAGATCCTTAATCTCGAGCATTGTGATTGATTAGATTAAATCGCTAGACTAAGACCGGATTTTTTGAGCAGCTCTTCTCCATTTGAGATGCCGCTTTGCTAGAAGCTCTAGAATCTTGTTTTCAGCTGGGTGTCACCTTTTAGTAAAAGAAATCTGTTTAGTAGTTTGTTGCTTAGGGAAAAGAAAACTCTATCAAATCTTGAACCTCTGTTAAAGGTTGGGCGCCTTGCTTGATTAGATATTATTGCAGCCCGCGGATAGGGGTGAAGCAATATTTCCGGGACTGCAAAACCTCTTCCCTTGATCGAGTGCGTGGCTTTGCGGTAGAAAGTGTACTACATGAGCGGTGGCTTGACCACTACTACGGCATCAGACGAGACCTGAAACAATTTGGATTTCTCGAGAAAACCGATACGGTAATGCCGTGCGATCCAGGTCTGGTATTCACTTTAAAATTGCCCTCGCAGTTTTGAGGACTCGCCCAAGCCGCGATGAGAAGTTGGATATAGTTTTATCAACACCATTAGCTAGTACAGCTAAAGTTATTCCGCCCGGCTTCAATTGCGGCGTTATGCGTAATCCGTCAATGCCAAGTGCCATGCCGCTACTACAATTCCTCCGTGCGAGGCGACTTTCGTTTACGATCTCCTATTTCCTTCCGTATATTGTTGGCTTGCGGATTCCCAACAATAGCCAGTTGGAACTCGATTAGACGGTAACTACCTCTATAAAAAGCTTGCTTGTGGTTGGATGATGCTGAGTCTCTCAGTGTATGGATGCTCGGCTGGAGATATTTTGATTGATTTTCATAAAAAGTATGTTAAAAGTATTGACTAGGTAAAAATGGTGCTATTGTAATACCAGTTGATAAAATATTTAGATTGTTTTGTCAAAAGAACATATTATCAAAATATTGTTATAGTGTATAATATTTTTACTATATTCATCCTTTTTATCTCACCCTCCCTTTCTCGTAATAATATTATGCATAGTAACCCTTTGACCAGCGGACCCTTTTGTTGATAGAGTGTGGGTCTTTTAGCTTCGGATATTTCCGGGACCATAGAGTGGTGCGTCGAAGGATCAAAGACCGTCCTGAGCGATGCCCACCCGTGCTTAGGCGGTCTTTTATTTTTATGGTTTTAATATAAGAATATTTTTATAAAATGTCAATGAACTTATGATTAGTTTTGCTTTAAAATTTTAGCATAAACTTTTAAAAATTCAGCAAAATACCATTCAATAAAATGGTCTTTCGTAAAGCAAAATAATTCCGCTTGGCTGGACGGAGTGGATTTCGGAACCGAGTGCATGGACCAAAAACCATGTGCCTGCCACTTGGCGACATCCCAACGCCATCCTATTTTATCAAAACTCTATACGTTTTTCAAGAGATTTTATATATAGCAAAATTATTGAAAGTTTAGTGATTGTGTGTTATAATCGAGTACGAGTGTTTATATAAGTGAGGTTTTGAACCGGAAAGGAACAAAATGGCTAAACATAAAAAGTTGGCATCGGAGGTGACCGTAAGCGAGCACTTTGAGCAAAATTGAAAGATCGAAAAACGTCGTGAAGCAAAACGCCCAGCGCACGAACTCGCCGCTACTCTTGCCGCAAAGTAAAAATCTAAGTAAGATCATCCCGTTGAACGGATGGTTTTGGTTTCAATAAATGCCATCCAAAGGAAATATTTTAAAAAGCTGGTTATTTTGATTCATTACTTCCCTATAAAGTAGTACAAAGTCAATTTAATTAAAGGTTAAACAGTTGACTTATTTTGTGATGTTTTAATATATAGTAATTTTCCATTTGAGGAGGTGGTTAGAATGGGGAAAAGACTCATTTAAGGTTTGAGTTTGCACGCTTCCATGAGCCAAGTGAAGAAAAACAAGCAGCAGTCATCATTTTATTTCTAATTATACCTCATTTGGATACAGCGCTGTTGGACGTTACTCCGGATGAACTTGAGGATAAGTTGCGTTTAGCACTTCCTGGACGCGATCCTGCGGTGATTTTCGGTCTCTTGTGCCGGATTGATGACGCCAGAGATGAACGATCTTGGCCTAATGGAGTGGCTGAGGTTGGGACCATGATCACAGTGGGTGATGGCAGCAAGCAAGCATGGTAAAGTGGCTATTTCCGGTGAGAGCAGCTTGATGCTTGGGCCGAGCAAAACGCAAATCGTCGATGGGACCTACCGCTTTATAAGCGAAAAGTCTCGGGATTTGAGTTGTTGTGGCTGTTTACCGTGAAAGCGTTTTCACGGTGGAGCCTAAATCGCTGCCAGACTTCTTGCCGCGACTCGCATGATCTCTGTTCTGAACGGTTTGGCAGCGATCCGCATCAAGATTCACCGATGGATTTGAGTGAGAGACCCAAATTCATTGCGTGAATCTGGCTACAAGAGATTCTGCTGGCAAAAATCTCGCGAACAGAAGTTCCAGAAAAGAATCGTATGAGATTGAAAGAAAAATTCTCATTAATCTCCGATGTTAATGAGATTAAAATTTATAAGTCTGTTATTGCTATATATAAAGACAATCCCTGAACACTGATCTCTGGTGCTGCGATTTCGTAGCAGTTAAAATTTTAACTAAATTATGAAATCGCAGCACTACAAATCAGCTCTCACGAGTGGGGCTTTTAAATTTCTCAAAAGGTGTGAGGATTTTAGCGAAATCTTGGTGGTCAGGATATATTCATTTTGTCTATGCGCTTGGTGAAAACTCTCGGGGCTCAAAACTACTACGTCTGCGCCGTTGCTCGACAAATTGCCTCGCGCTGATCGCTCCGCTTACAGTGATGGCTGAGCTTTGCCAAGCAAGAGTGCTTTTAGGAGTGCTTTTACGGTGGATCCACTAGAAACTGAAACTTGCAGGAACTAGTGTAACGGCATATTTCCAGGTAAAATCAAATTCTTCAGACACTTCTTGCCAGAAAAGAATCAAAGTTTTGTCCATTTTGGGAGTTGTTCTTGCATCAATAATTATTTTAGCGCTGGCGGCAGTTTTATTTGGGCTGGTTGAATCACCGGCTACGATTGAAGTTGGAAACAAGGCTTCTGGTACATGCCAAAGTTTGGTCAAGTGAATTTTGTTTGTACTCGATTTTGTGATTTCTTCAGATTATTCAAGAAAGTATTTGCTTTAAAAGGGCTGATTTTGAAATTATCCTGAACGTTGCATGTCCAGAAATGCCGTCGTGAAAGTTTAATTCGATAAAATGATTCACCACGATGTCCAACTTCGATTTGTCTAGCCCATTAGTTGGTTCGCCAATTACGCTAGAAGATCTCGGCCATACTGAAATTGGTAATTTTCTTGATCACTCGCATGAAGTTACCGCTACCAGAACCGTCGGTTTGCTTTCCATTGGCTGCTGCGACTAACCAAATGTCAAAGTGCTGGATGATTCTCTCGCCAAAAGTTTATTCCAGTAATAGATTCTCGTGGCGACGGCGGCTTTCATGTCGCTGACGCTGAAGTGCAGGATACTATCTTCTTGAAAAATCCCACGTGCGAATTTTGCCAGCCAGCCAAATCGCCCGCCGAAACTGGCATATCAATGTGTCCAGTCGAAAATAACCGCGCGCTTTGATTGCTCTCCCTCGAAAAGTCCAGCCACAAATCACTGTTTTGCCAAACTCCTCCTGCCCTGTTCTTCTTTATCGCGTAAAAATTCTACTAACTTAAAGCTCGTTGCCTGAAACAGCTTGGAATTTCGCTATGTGTCAAGTCGATAATGCTCTCTATAAAATATATATTATAAACATGCTCACGACACAAAATTTTGGTATAATAGAAAATACAAACACATCCGTAATATCATATCGTAATTTTACTTTCACCAATTTCTATCGCAATTTTTGTGCTGGCGGCAGGATGGTCTATCTTGGCGAGCTAAAGAGACGCGTGGTTTATATCCGTCGTGACTTTTAGTAAATTCACTATCGGACCGATTCAGGAAATTCGAGCTTGTGACGTAAAGCTTATCGAATTGCTTTTCAGCGCCTCGAGCTCAGAGTTTTCGAGGTGAAAATATAGAAGAGGTTTTGTTCAATGAACTGCGTTGGTGATAAATTCAAACTAAAACTGGTGATGAGGTTCCAGCTGATGCAAAGATTTTGAGTGCGAACTCTTTGAGATCGATGAAAGCGATTTGCGACTGGTGAGTCTTTGGCGATTATAAAAATAGTGAAATCTTGGCTGGTTCGTGTTGTTTCGGGTGATGTCTGTTGCAGAAGTTATGGCGGTTGGCGGAGGATACAAAGTCTGGTCAAATGGCTTATCCTGCGACTTATAAGCCAAATCTAACTGATCCAGCAAAATATCTCTAAAACCCATTTTCGAGGATGACTTATTTTGCGATGGCAGTGCGGTATGTTGGCGCTATGCCCACCTTAGCGCACTCACAGGTTGAAATTTTGAAAACAATTACTTCGGCCCGCTATTGTTGTTGTTCCAGAAGGCCCACTAGCTGTTCGCTTCTGCTTATGGCTCGTTGCGGTTTACTTCCAAGCAAAAGTTCTTCCTCAGTGCCAGCCATAGAAGATATGGCATTGCGCAAATTCTTGCGACGGAGATAAAGACTGGCACGCTGACTGGTCCTGAAATTATATTCGAGAGTTTAGAAAATTTGAGCAGGAGTGAAGAGATGAAACTTGCGGAAAAGTTTTAGTGAGAATTGAATTCTCAAAGTCGATGAAAAAGAATGCAACCGCGTGTTATTTTAGCTGAGTTTGGGGTAAAAACCGACTGAAAGTCATTGATGCGATGGCTTCTCGAGTGCTCGAGTTTTCTGGCTTGACGATTGTCGATGCCAATGGCGACACTCAGTGTTTTTTGTGGCGCGTCGAATTTATTATTTGAAAAATTCGTAGATGAAAACATCTCAAATTTCAACGCAAATTCTTTAGCAGAAAAAGATTATGAGTTTTATCATTGGCAGAGTTTCAAAAAACTGCAAAATTTTCAGAATTACTAAAACTGAAAACTTCAACCTTTAGCGATTGTGACGTTAAAAACTCTTCGTCAAATGTCTGAACTGCTGATTTTTCTTTCAAAGCGTGGTGTTTCACAGAGTGATTTCTGGCGATAATCCACGGACGGTTGTTTTATTGCTATAGTTTGGAATTCAGACTTGATAAATTTGTGCACCGGTAGCGGTGGAACTGCGGATGTCTGAGGAAGATTTTGAAAAAGCAGTAATGGAGAATACTATGCGCGTGTTTTGCCTGAACAAAGGAAAGATTATTTCTGATTTTTCATAAACTTTTATACGGGAATGATTGGCGATGGCGTAAATGATGCGCGTGATTAAAAAGGCCGATCTGGCATTCGATGTTCGATGAGCTCCAGCTACTGTCGTGGCGGATTTGATTTTTGATGGATAATTCGTTTACGTCTTTGCCGAGTGGCGTTAAGATTGGTGATCAATTATGCTCGCGATTGAGATGATTGCAGTCTTATTCTTTCATAAGATTATTTTAGGGCTAACAATTTTATTCGTTTCTCTGTCGCTAGGCATAGATTATCCTTTCTTGCCGCGTCATATTACTTATATGAATTTTATTTTAGTGACTCTGCCGACAATTCTTACGACATTGTTTCCCCAATCCCAGTTTGGTAAAATTAATCCGCGAATTTTTGGCGAGATACTTGCGTATGCTGCCCCATCGCTGTTCTGTCTGGTTTTGCGGTTTCGACGTTTACGTTGTAATGATTTCTGATCTTGAAAATCCCTAGTTTGAATCAAATTCGGGGGTTCTAGCGACTGTGGTACTGTGCAGCTTATTTTGGTGTTTTTGTTACGATACTTGGTGAAAATGTAGTCAGGGTTAATCCGCAACACTATTTATAGACGAGTTTTATATATTCTAGCTACAGTTTTGTTTACGGTGCTGTATTTGGTGTCGTTTGTTACGTGATTTCTGAATTTAATTTGCCTTCTATTGAAAAAGATTTGGTTTGTTATTAGTGGTTATGGTTGTTTCTATAGTTCAATTTATTATGATGAAAAGCTCAGCAAAAGACTAACCCTATATTCATATAGTACCAATATAGATTGTGTATGTTTATCGTTCACCAGACTCACAACTAAGTTGTTTTAAATTGTTCCTTGCTAGCTTTTGGAGGGTCATTGCGTACCGTTTAAACTACCGTCTAGATTTCGACGAGCTTCTGGGCGATAGATAAACCTCAAAACCATAACCTTTGACATTTTTCTGTTACAGCTACGAGAAGTATTCGCTCTTATAGAATCGCTCAAACATTTTTATCAAGATCATTTTGACTGAGCTGTTCACTATAGTTGGTAACTCTAATATGGCCATAGACTTTCTGACGCTTGATTTCGACTGGTTATAGGGCTGGTTAGAGATATTATATTTAAGTGCGTTATCAATCAATATAGTCGCTAGCTCATCTATTGCGTTTTCATTGGCGTTAATAATAAATCTTTAGTTTCGACTAATTTTATTGATTTTTGTTCAAATCGATTTACTCTTCGACGAACTACCTCATTTAGGTTTACTTTTTCAAGTTTTAATTTTTTCAATTTTTGATAATTTTAGAAGATTTTCTGTTAATGATGTTAAGCTTTTTGCTTCCTCGAGGTTGCTAGTCAGTATCTCGGGCAATTCTTCTGGCTTAGTTGCTTTTATTAAGGGACCAGTTCTGTTTCTAGCTGAATAGTGGCAAGTGGTGTTGCGAATTTCATGGCTAGCATTACTAACAAATTCACTTTGGAGTTGATGAGCTCGAGCGGCGCCTGAGGTTTTGCGAGCTAAAAGTAGCTACCCCCAGCCTCCTAGAAAATTGTAAAATACAAATATCAAGAATAGCTATTGATTCGAATATTTGTTTTTCTGCAGCGGAGTTACGAGCTTCAATAATTAAATTATGAAAAACTCTAGTTGCTAAATCTTTGTGCAGCATCACTCAGATTTTATTCTACAGATAAAATAGTAGTAAAGATTACTATATTAAAAAATTAAAGATATACTAGTTAAAATTATAAAACATTGTCAGCTTGAATTCGGCTGGATCTGAAAAATATTTTCGAAATTAATTTTCATCTATTTTATACCCCACGCCGCGGACAGTTTGAATTAATTTTTATCAAATGGTTTGTCGATTTTTCTCGAAGATAGCTGATGTAGACTCGATGTTATTTTGGTAGGATATCTGCAAGCAAATCCCATACATGCTCTATTATCTGCTCTTTGAGACTGGTCGATTTTTGTTGCGCATTAGATATTCGAGGAGAGAATTCTTTGATTAGTTAGCTCTATCGCTGAGTTAGATCTTTTTACTGTGTGTAGTATAGGGTCGAGAGACAGATCGGCAACTTTAAGTGTGTTTTCAGCTATAGTTTTGGAGCCTGCGAAGTAAGGCACGAACCCTGGCTAAAAGTTCATTCAGCGCAAACGGTTTAGTTAGATAATCGTCTGCTCACTATCGAGTCCATGGGTTTTATCCTGAACCGAGCTAAGTGCAGTCAATAATAGAATTGGAGTTTTATTTTCTAGGTTTCGCAGTTTTTTCCTGAGAGCTATTCCGTCATAATCGCCAGGAATCATTCTATCCAAGATGATAAGATCATAATCTATTGCTGTAGCCATTGCGAAAGCTTCTGTACCGTCAAAGCAAATATCTACGGCGTGTTTTTCGTTTTTCAAAGTCTACACGCTAAAGCTCGCGCAATTTTTCTTTCATCTTCGACAACTAGAATTCTCATAACTCTATTTTTATCACGCAAATCTTAAAATAACTGAAAATAATAAAACCGCCCTTCACTAAGAGCGGTTAAGAATATTATATATTAGGCTGTTTTCTTTTTAGCAGTAAATTCTTTTATTTGAACTCGTTTTCCGTAAGAGATCGTTCCAAATTGGAAAAATTCTAACAGCTAACCAAATCGCAATTACGAGAAAAGGCCAATAGCGAGATACCGATTATCGCTTCAATAGGCGTTAGTGTTCCTAAAGGTATTTCTTGCTAATAAAAGCAATTGGCGATGTTAGCGGGGAAAAAGCTCATAATTCTAACTACTAAGTTTGGCCTCGCTCAGTAGGAATGAACTTGATACAAAAATGGCGTCATAAGTAACAGGATTACAAACCCATAAATTGTCCAGCTTCTTGTGCTGTAGGCATTGTTGCACCTAGGCTACACTAGCCCTCTGTAATCATTAAGAAGTCAGTACGAAAAATAAGTGTACTTGTTAAGATTGGCCAAAAGCTCAATTCTTTACATCCGCAAATAATGAAAATATTTCATTTGCGCCGAGAATCCTCCGATAATTATAACTGACATAATCACTATAACCTGAACAAAGCTAGCGCGATTAGCAGAAATTATCTTTCCTAGAATCATGGTTTTTGCTGAAATACTAGTAAGAATCATCTCAGTTGCTGGTTCTCTTTCTCTCTTCGGTGGTGCTAGTCAACATTCTACTGGAGAACATTGCTACAATAAAATAAAAATACGGCAAAAATATGCCTGAACAACCATTTCTTTTTATCTGATTATATTCTTTTCCATTTTTATAGAACTTTGTTTCTGTTGAATAGGAAATTAATAATCGAAATTTTATTTGGGTCAACAGATTCATTCGAGGGCATTTTTAAGTGATCGCTAAAACGGCTGTATATTTTCCCTGAACTGAGTATTCCGTCATTTTTTATATATTTCAATTTTTGTCATCCTTTATTTTTAGGAATAAAATAATACGCATCAATTTCATCAACTTTTCTCATAGATAATTTTTATCATTCGAAAGTTTCCGCCGAAGCTTTTCGATGAAATGATCTGGTATACTTGATTCATCTGTGATTTGAAAGCTAAATTTTTCTGAAGCTAGCTTCTCGTGATTACGCTTGATTCCTGGGCCTTGAATTTGTCCAAGTCAAACATAGCAAATATAAACGAGCGGAAAAGCTATTGCAGCAATCCAGAAGGATGGTTTTTTGAGCGCACGAAAACTCGAATCTAATAACTGAACTTATATTATGCATTTTCTTTCTCCATTTCTTCGTTTTTGCTCACCGTAAATTTCTAGGAAGATTTCATTTAGAGTTGATTTTTCGACGCTAAACTTAGTGATTTTAATTTTCTTTAGCAAGCTCTTGTAGTATCTCTTGAGAATCAGGCTAGCGGCTCAAGTTCTGCGTAATTAGCTTCGCTTTGTGATTATATTGAATTTTTGCTGTTTGCAGCTTACCTGAAAAATTCAATCATATAATACGATTTTTCCATACTTATCTCTAATTTCATTAATTGTACCATAGGCTTTTCTTTTTGCCATTCTAAGAAGTAGTGCGCGATCACAGATCAACTTCTTCCATCTGATGAGTGACTATAATTATGGTTGCACCGCGCCTATTTTGTTCTTCGATATTTCCATCAAAAGTTTTCGATTTACAGGGTCAAAGCTTTTGGTTGGTTCATCTAAAATCAATAGCCTGGTTCACCAATTATAGTGATTCCGAGCTGAATTTTTGTTGTTGCCCACCAGAAAGCTTTTTCGACTTTTTGTATTGGCTTTATCTTCTAGGCCAACTCGCTTAAGAAAAATCCAATGACCATTTGCGCGCTTCCGCTTTTTAGCAGCCTTTGAGCTCGTGCAAAATAAATCATAACATCGATGACTTTTCTCTTTTTATAAAGTCCACGCTCTTCTGGCAGGTAGCCAATTATTGAGCTGTTTCTCTGCGAAAAAGTCTTGCTGTTAATTAACAGTTCTGCCTGAATCTGGTTGATAGATTCCCCAAAAGCGCTCGGATTGTGGTTGTTTTACCACTTCCGTTTGAAACCAAGAAAACCAAAAATCTCCTCACCTCGAAAGAAAAGACCGATCTATAATTTTCTTTTTACCAAACGAAATTTCAAAATCCTTAATTGTGATTGCGTTATCGTTCATATAAAAATTATTATACATTAAAAATATTTTAAGAGAATGATTTCAATTGGGATTTATTTTATTTTTATTAATTACGCATAGTTGGATCTTGCCGAACATTTTGGATAGTGATAAAAATTATAAGTGTAAAAATAATCTCAAAAGGAGAAATATGGTAAAATTGGTTTTTGCTCGCCACGGTGAGTCTGAATGGAACAAAGCTAACCTTTTTCACTGGTTGGGCTGATGTTGATTTGTCTGAAAAAGGTACACAACAAGCGATTGAGCGGTGAAATTGATCAAAGAAGCTGGTATCGAATTTGACCAGCTTACACTTCAGTGATTGAAACGTGCGATCAAAACAACAAACTTGCTCTGAAGCTGCTGACCAACTTCTGGGTTCCAGTTGAAAAATCGCGGCGCTTGAACGAACGTCACCACGGTGGTTTGACTGGTAAAAACAAGGCTGAAGCTGCTGAACAATTTGGTGATGAGCAAGTTCACATCTGGCGTCGTTCATACGATGGCTTGCCTCGGCAATGGACCGTGATGATGAGCACTCAGCTTCACACTGACCGTCGTTACGCTTCACTTGACGACTCAGTAATCCCAGATGCTGAAAACTTGAAAGTGACTTTTGAACGTGCCCTTCCATTCTGGGAAGACAAAATCGCCCAGCACTTAAAGATGGTAAAACGTATTCGTAGGAGCCACGGTAACTCAATCCGTGCCCTTGTAAAACACATCAAACACTTGTCAGATGACGAAATCATGGACGTGAAAATCCCTAACTTCCCACCATTGGTATCTCGAATTTGACGAAAAATTGAACGTAGTTTCTGAATACTACCTTGGGAAATAATATTTTTAAGTCTCTGAAGGAAAAATAGACGAAGAATTACCTCGTCATTTTTAATAAATTATCATCGAATCGCCATAGGATAAGAAAATGGTATTTTTGTTCACGTACATGTCTGTAAGCCGTTTCCAAATTATTCCACCCGGCAAAAAGCACTCCTAGCATTAAGATCTGTTGATTTTGGCGCGTGAAAGTTAGTTATCAAGCCGTCAATAGTTTTAAATTCATACCCTGGATAAATAAAAATATCTGCCTCGCCTCGAAGATTTCCTTCCTGATCACGCCTCAATATTTGATGTTACTGTCTGAATCTCTGCGGGAATTTCCATCTAATTTTATCGAAGATTGCGATTATGGGCGTACTTGAGCGTGCGAGCTACGGTGGTGCCAAGCGCAAAAAACTCTACCGCCTGATGTTTCTGAATGATTTCCGCTGTCTTAGCAGGAATCTCGAGGTATTCTTGATGCATTTTTGTGTTGTTCTAGATTATCAACTCGGATAGGCATAAAAGTTCCCAAGCCAACATGGAGTGTTAGATAGTTTATTTAACACCTTTTTGCACGAAGAGTTTTCAGAATGTCGTCGGTCATTAAGCTAGCGGTTGGTGCGGCGACTGAGCCTTTTTCATCAGCAAAAACAGTCTGATAGCGCTCGATATCTAGTGAGCAGCATCTCGTCTCATATATGGCGGAAGCGGAACAGTTCCAAATTTTTCCATAAAGTTGCGTGAAATCTGTCTTGATTCACACCGCGTTTGCTAGCCATCACCTAACACTTCTTTTAACGCGAACAGTTTTGCTAGAATTTTGATCGTTAATATATCGCCAGTTTTTATTTTTCCACGATACACTAACTTTATGTTCGTGCCAGTCACCTATCAAAACTATGCCGCTCTAACACCACTAACTCGCGCTCTGCACTACTTTCTTTGCTACGAAAAGCCGAGCCTTGATTACTCTAGTATTGTTTAAGATTAGTAAAACTCCTTTATTGATCTGCTACATTACGGTAAAAACTATCGATTAATTCACCATTTTTACGGTTGAGAGCTAAAAGTCGCGAGCTCCTCGTGGTGGGTGCGCGCGATAAGATCTTCTGGTAAATCGTAGGTGTAATCTTCGAGTTTCATTTCTATATTTTACTATGATCAATAAAGCAAAAATACATAAAGAAAACCAGTCCTAAAGACTGATTTGAGTATTTTTACTTTATCCTCTTGTTGTAGGTATTCTAGCTTCCTTTGAAGCTTTAAAATTTTTGTTGGGACTTCATATTCGACTATTTCGTCTCTACTGTCCCTTTTTATTAATATTAGCTGCTTTATTTTTAGAGCTGCAATCAATTCATATGTTTTTGAGTAAACTTTCTTGGCATATTCTTAGCTAAGGTAGCAAATAAATTGATTATATTTTCAAGGCTTTCATCCAAGAAAACTTGATATATAACTTCATTTTCTTTAGCCTAATAGGTCTCTTTTATCCAAGAATTCCTTTGGCTGTCTCGATAAAAATCAACAGATCCATTGCAATCTGTTAATCTATCTATTTCTATCATTTTCAATAGTCATTTTCTTTTCTCCTTTTTGTTTATTTTATATATTATAAAAATCTTATATTATAAAAGTCATAATCAAAATCGCGGACCTTTATAAATAATTTCGCAATGATTTTTAACTAATATAAATCTCTCAAATTTTTGAAAGAAGCTTCAACTCTGCCCTAAGGTGCATCAGTGTTATCCTCGGGATTAAGATTGTAACGATCACCAACTTTACTTTGAAATATGTAACGCCAGCAAGTAGAATCTTTGTATTCATTGGGCGCCTCGCTTCACATAGAACGATCCGTCGTGATTTAGAAGGTTCCTATAATCTGTTTTCGTGAACTGGTCCAATTTGTTTATAGATAAATCCACCATCTTCGTTGATAGTTAGCTTTCAAGATATCGCCTCCACGAGCTTTAGATTTTTGAAGCGTAGTTAGCCTGGGACTGAGTTTTTGCCGTCTGGCCCAATCATTGTTTGGCCATCAAAAACACCCTCAATAATTTTACCCTGTGGACTTTCAATAATTGAAGTGCTTTGGGCTATTACTGAATTGTCCTCCCTGCTAATACTAATTAATAGTTCCTTGGCTGCAGCAAGATTCATTTCCGTTCTTGAATCGGCTTTTGCCGCTTTACTTGTTTTTCTGGTAATTCAGACATTTTTCCTCGCAGCTTTCTTTGTCTGTTTGATATTTGTTAATAATCTATCTAATACTATCAGTAAAAAGTCAAGAACTAGGTATAAAATTTAAGGAAAAATTAGCTTTCCACAAGCTATAAACTGTTATATGTTCTATTGTTGTAATTTTTAACAAAAATGCTTATGTTTGGTCAGATAGAATATTGTGTAATGACAAATAACTTTTCAAGTCTTGGAGAAAAATTTCTTAATTTGCGCTGATGAATATGTATAGAAAAGAAATTACAGATATTAATCTGAGAAAAATATCTGATTGATTGGTGTTTTTCGGATAAATGTAGGCGATTGCCATGACCTTTTAATTTTCTAAATTAAAAACCACTCATATGATAATGAGTGGTTTTTTAATCTTAAATTAGGTCGATTAGTTTTATATTAAAATTAAGCAGCTCCAACAGTTGCGCCAGTTTCTTTCCAAGTTTCTTTTTAGCTTCTTCAGTCATCTTTAGAAACTTTTTCTTTAACTGGTGCTGGAGCACCGTCAACGATAACTTTAGCTCACCAAGTCCAAGACCTGTGATTTCTTTAACTGCTTTAATAACAGCAACTTTTTGTCGCACCAGCGTCTTTCAAAGTAACTGTAAATTCTGTTTTGTTCGTCAGCAGCGTCAGCAGCACCGGCAATAGCGGCAACAGCAACAGCTGGTTCAATTCATATTCCTCTTTGAGGTGTTCTTTCAATTCGTTAGCTTCAAGAATAGTCAATTTACTAATTCTTCAGCCAATTTTTTAATGTCAGCCATTTTTGACTCTTTAAAAATTTAAAGTGGTTAATATTCTAAAAATAAATTAATTGGTTGCTTTTCAGAAATTCCAAATCTTCGTTTGTAAGACCACCAGCAATCGCGTTGATTGGCAGAAGAAGTGTGTCCACAATTTGACCAATAAGTTGATCTTTGCTTGGAAGTTCTGAAAGTGTCGTAACAGTTGCAGTATCCATTACATCACCGTTGTCGGCAAACGCACCAACAAGTTTTCATTTCTGGGTGAGTTTTTGCAAATTTACCCAAAACTTGCGGCAGCAATCTCATCTTCGCTTGAAATTGCATAAACGAGTTGGCCTTTTTAGGTGCAGAAGTGTCAGATTCTTTTCAAAGCTTCAACTTCTTGCATCGCAACTCGCACTAGGCGGTTTTTACTAACTTTGATTTGAACACCAGCCTGCGAGCTTCTTTTTCGAAGTTCTTGAAGGTCGGCAACTGTCAAACCTTTATATTCAGCAAAAGCTGTCATTTTTGCGTCTTTTAGAGCGGCGCTAATTCAGCAACCAATTGGTTCTTTTTTTATCAGCGTGATAATGCCATAAAACTCCTTTTTGGTTAATATTTCTTTCGACCTAATTGTTAAGATTCTGGCGTTTTGAAAGCCTCCCTTCAAAACTCGTTGGCAGATAGAAAAAGTATTCCTCGGTAGCAGATTAAGCCTAGCTAACGCGAGGCAGCTACTGTCTCTGGCAACTTGTTTTATTTTAGCTATATAGCAAACATTCAAGAGCTTAGAATTTAAAGGCAAGAAAAAAGCCCCGTTCTCGGGACTCTAATATATTTTGCGATAACTTCACCGTATTCAGTAATGTCTACAGTGAACTTATGGTTTAGAGAGTTATCGCATAGCGATACAGATCATAGGATTTTCTCTCTCGAAATATTTTGGAGATATGATAGACTTTATCTCTCTTTTTCGAAACTTATAAAAGCCTGAATCCGATATCGGTCAGATCTTTTTAGTAATCTTGTAGTATTTTTCTGATACCAAGTCGTATCATTTTAGCACCTCTCCTTTTTATTTTTAGCTCTCTACGAGCTTCTATATTATATAATATTTTACTAGTAAAAATCAACCAGTAGTATAGATCTATTTGATTATATTGCTTTGAAGATATATAAGCAATATAACAATGCTAGCTGATTCTTAGTTGATTAAAAATCAAAATCCACTCACATGGAGTGGATTTTTAGCTCTATCATGTGAAGATTAAGCAATTAGATTTTTCGGTTTTAATGCTTGGACCTTGTGAGGTTGCGATTAGAAACACTTTTCCTCAGCACCTTTAATTGAAGATGGTTTTTGTAGCAAACGAACTATCAAAGAGATGCTTTTGCATTTCTTCAAGTTTTCTCTGCTCCGAATGAAACTTTACCAATTGAAAGGTGAACGATTGCTTGTTTGTCTACGCGGTATTCAACCTTACCGGCTTTAGCTTCTAGAAACGGCTTTGCAACATCAGCGGCAACAGTTCCTGCTTTTGGATTTAGCATTAATCCGCGTGGGCCAAGAAGTCGTGCGTATTTGCAAGTTTTGGCATGTATGCTGGAGTTGCAATAAGAACATCGAAATTCAATTCTTCTTTGTCGAGTTGTTTTAGGAATTCTTCATCGCCAACGATATTTGCCTAGCTGCTCTTGCAGTTTGTGCTCATTTCTCTGGGCAAAACAGCAACACATCTTTACCTGTTCCGTTTGGTGGAGAATAACTGTTGAACGAATATTTTGGTCGAGCTTTGTCGAGGTCAACGCACCAAGTCGAGCATGAATTTCAACCGAAGCGTCAAATTGGCTGGATTAGTTTCTGTTGCAGGTTTGAAGCTTCGCTTAGGGCTGTAAACAGTATCTTTTTCAACTAGCAGCTTCTTGGTATTTTTGCCTCGTCGTTCAAGGCATGGTCGTGTAATTGGTTTGGACCCTGATAACTGCTTCCGACCATCAATGCGGAGTTGTGTCGCCAGCAGCTTTCGAGCTTCTTTCTGGCACTCGCAACTTCTTCGGCGTGTTTTTGCTTCGTTTTCCGCTTTTTTGCGAGATTTTTCAACTTCTTCATCGCTTCTTCAACGATTTCACAGCTTCAACCCGCTTCAACAATTTCTTCTGCAATTTTCGCGCTGTCTGCCTTGATTGACTTCGTTGATTTCAGCAGTTGTCATTTTTCAGAAACTTCAAGCCCAAAGCTTCAGCTTCTTCTATAAGATCGAGCTTTTTCTTTGCCATTTTCTTATCCTTTCTGTGAGTAATAACGGCTACGCCTCTAACATTGATTTTTATTAACCTTTCGATTCTAACAGGTCAGAAAAAGTCAAAAATTATAAAATCTTGATTTCTGTATCGCAAATATTGATCTCTATCGTTTTAACTTTTTGAGTTTGAATCTTCTCCTTCTATTTTGAATCCAAATATTAGCCGATTTTAAAAATTCAATTTTCGGCAGGTTACTCTTTTAATGGGATTTTGCCGAAAATTCCACTTATTAAGAATGGTAAATTTTAAATAATTGCGAGGCGTTAAACGCGCAGCAAGCCAAAAAGTATCGGGCGTGTGACGGTTTTGCGCAACGCATAATTCGCGCCATTCGTGGTCCGTTCATAAAAACCAGATCTGTTGCTGGACTTGTAATATTCGAAAAGATTGACTATCGAGCGTGATTCTTTCTGATCTGTAGAGGTTTTGGCTTTTCGTTTTCTGAAATAAAATCTAGTTGCTGCGCTTGAGACTTAAGATTAGTCTTCGAGTTGCGCCCCCGTACTCATGCGCGACGAAGTCTTTTTCCTTCAAAAGATTTCTGCCATTTCGGCGGTCAAGCCCAACTGTGTTAGCATAAGTGGCGCATACGGAAAAACTCACCGTTGATTCGAATCTCAAGAAACGTGATGTCTTTGATCTCACCGGTTTGAAAAGATTCAATCGCGGCCTACGCACGAATTTTCTAGAAAAGCTTTGTGCGTAATCATTAAAATTCCCCAAATCCGGTGTATGCTGGATCGAGAATGCCCGAAAGTACCGCCGCGTGGTTGCGTATATGGGCTGTCCATCGCCGCCCTGCCACCAGAATGAGTATCGCCGTCACACAAACCTTTGCCATCTTGGGCGTTTTTCTATCGGTGAGGTTGGCTAATTTTCGAAAAAGTTGTAGAGCTGATTTTTGAAAATGAACTTCTTCGAGATGAGATGTCAGAATTTTCTTTTGATCATATCAAAACCGCTAGAGCGCGGATTAATCACAAGAAGACTAGACGATTTTTCATAACGTGATTTTAACATATTTTTAGGATATTGGCAATGTGAGTACCCTCGCTATTGATTTGATTTTGAATATCTTAGATGTTAAAATAAAGTAATGAAAAAGCTCTTGAATTGAAAATTAAAACTCGTTTAGAGCACTTTAGCGCACAGGAGTAATAAAAACTCACACGGCGAGATTAAAACCCGCAGCCTATCTTGCAGAATGGGAACTAGTAGCACGTGAAAGCAATGACGCCCGAGCAAATTCGTTCGACTGGCGCACAGGCAGTTCTTGCGAATACCTATCATCTGATGCTTCGGCCTGGGTGCGGATATTTTCGAAGGAAAGCTGGCGGATTCACCAGTCTATGAATTGGGACGCGCCAACTTTTACTGACTCTGGTGGATTTCAGGTTTTTCACTTGGAATGGCTTACAAAAAGGAATTGATGCAACTTCACGCATTTCGAAGGGTCGATTCAAATTTAGCACGCCATAATTCAAATCAGCTGGCAAAAGTTGGCGATGATGAGTTTTTGGTTTAAGTCTCATTTCAGGCGAAAAATTTTTATGTCGCCCTGAAATTTTCAATGGACTTCAGCATAAAATTGGCGCCGATATTCACATGGCTTTTGATGAGTACTTCACCGCTGACTAGGCCGAGCACAGATTAAATTGCGACTCGATAAAAACTCATTTTTGGGCTGAAAAATGTTTGAAGCATACTATGAATTAAATGCCGAACATATTGCAAAGGCGAAAATCTACAGGCGCTTTTTGCGGTAGTTCAGGAGTGCGCGCGAAAGAAGATTTTTCGAAAAGAAAGCGCGAGTAGGGATCGAAAAGACTTTGATGGCTTTTGGGATTGGTGGAATTTTTCAGCCAGAAGAAATCCCTGAAGTGTCTAACTTGAGGTGAACTACAACCTTACCAGAAGAAAAAGCCACGCGACATCTATTAGGAATGGGTGCACAGCCTGCCGATCTCTTTTTGGGCGTGGAATTTGGTATCGATACATTTGATGTGCGGTGCCAACTCGTCGAAAGCTCGAAACGGTGCAATTTTTCACTTAGTCTGGGCGAATCAATATTAAAAACGCCAAAAGTTTAAAGAAGACTTTTCACGCCGATTGACGGCGATTGCAATTGCTAGCACTTGTCAGAAAATTTCACCAAAAAGCGCTACGTTAGTCATCTTTTTCGTGCGGACGAAATTCTCGCCAGCACACTGCTTGCTTCAATTCATAATGAATTTTTCGCTAATTATCTGGTTGATAAAAATCCGTGAGAGTCTTGAAAACGGCACTTTTTGACTACAAGCATAATTTCTTAAATAGATACTACGGCGAAAACGCGCTAAAAGATTTTTGAAACTCAATAGGTTGTGTCTAATCGAGACTCAAATCTCCTTTTAGCTGAATATATTGCTATTCGACGCACCTCTTCAAAACTCTATCTATGGATTCTCTGCTTGTTTGTGCCAATCTTCTGCAGAAAGTGTTTCCTGACCATCTATGATTGGGATAAAGTTCATCGATATCTTTTTCGAAAATCTTTCGAGCTGTCATCAGTCAAAACGCGGGTATGAAATGCTAGACATACAATTGTAATAGTTTTAATGTCGTTTGCTTTGAAATTTTTATCGATAATTTCTTTTGCAAACTCAAAGTTTTTCTTTTGTGTTAGTCGAGGCGTGTTTCTAGGGTTATATCATCTCACTAAATCCTAACTCTATTGCTCTTTAAAAATCAGCTCTGCCTCGAGGTTCTTTATCTGCATTTGGGCTGTGCAGTAGGATAATCTTGCCGAGAATATTTTGTCTATAGGCTCCAATAATATCAATCGTATCGGCAAAAATCATTACCAAGGACTATTGTGATGTCAGACTTTTTGATATTCTGTGGAACAAAAAGTAGATCTGTTACTGACAGTGTCAGTCATATATCTTACCTTTGAGATTATATTTTAGTTAATTAAATATTAGCATTTTCTTGTATTTTTGTCTACTGGGTATTTTTGTGATAAATCTGGCTCAAAACAGCTCTGATATGCGTTTACGGCTGTGAAATTTTTCGAGTTCTTTTACCTTTTACTCAAAAATATCTTGGAGCCTGGTTGAATCTCTGACGACTTTGTCTGGGCAGTTTCGTATCATGTCGTAGTAAAGCGCCGCAAATGGTCCCCTTCCGTCGGTGTATCCCTCATGTACGTCAACTAGTACGTTTAAATTAAAAAATTCTCGTCGAATTCCGTTTGGGGCTGGTCAAAAATTTGTGACAGAGTTCGCTCTCTAAATCAAAAAGCTCACTAGCATCCATGCGAAAAAGCGTCGTTTAGCGGATTTTTGATAAAAATAATCTTTCTTTCTTTGCATTAATTTATGCCTCAGCAAAAATATTAGCAACTGGCTCGAGGCTTTAGTTATTTCTCGGCTTTTCAATAAGTCTTCAAGGATATATTTTTCATTGGTAAGTTTTTGTTTTTGGTTCGAGTGCGGTTTTTCGGCTTCTTTCAGAAATTTTCCTGAATAGGTTTCCAGGCTGGTTATAATTTGGAATATGAAACATTGAATTTGCTGAATTTTGCGCTACCTCCTTTGAACTAATTTTTATGTACCATAAAAACATACCAAAGAAGTCAATAAAATGGCTGCTAAATATTGAACAGTTTTTGAGCGTATTTTTAGGTTGTGATTTTGAGCTATTTCTTCTAGAGACTTGTCTTTGCTTCTTGCTTGAGATCTTCTGCTATAAGTTTTATCCACGCGAGGTTGATTAGGTTTCCACGTTTTCCTTTTCGCAGTAAATGGTGCATCAGTTTCGAGTAAATTTTATTAAGTGGAATTGCGCGAACATTTTCTAATTCCTCAGGTTTTTAACAAAGTTGAAATCCACCATTTACTCCAATAAAAGGTCTCGCTCTAAAGCTTTTGCGTAGATTTTCTATGCTGTCAGTAAAAGCTGTGGACGACTCACCGCGAATTTTTCCGCCTCACGCTCTGCTTGATCAAAGATCGGCCAGAAATCATCAAAGGCATCGAACTGAAAGCTGACGTGAGGTTGAGCTTTTTGGGCTGGTTTTGTGCTGTGAGAAGAACCTCGCCTGCTACTTTTTGGTGAATGATTATAGAAATAATCCAGTCAATTTTCACTCTATCACTACTACTTTTTGCACTGCGAGCAAGTTTTCGAGTCTTGATAGATCGATCTTAATATAAAATCTTTAGCTTCACATGCGGGTGAATGCCGAACTAGCTGCAAACAATTCTGGCTTTTGATATTTTTCAGCAAAAGTGATACCTGCCTGCTGTGGATTAAGCTAAATCAGCACCTATACAAATTGCCTTCTTGATCCCGTTTGTTTCCATATTGGCAAAAAGCTTCTGCGTGGTCAATCGGAAGTTTTCGTCATGAATGTGTGCAGTGTGGAGTCTATTAGCATTATTTTTGACCTGAGTTTGATTTTTAGCTTGCACTTTTTGGGATATTTGCCGTGTCCGGATCTTCGGTTTTAAGATAAATCTTTCGAGAATAAAATGCCCGATTTCTTTCGTCATGTAATTACTCCACTCTCAAAAATTGTGTGGATTTGTCTGCTGTGATCGGGCATAAACGGCGTAAGCATTTGGCCCGATCTGTGAAAATTCCTCCAACCGAGATGAGCTAGAACTTCCGCTAGGTGGTTTTCTTCGTCCTTTGTTGGTCTGAGCGAGTTTAGCAATTTCCCAAGGTTTAACATTTTCGATATACGATTGGTGTGCGAACTAGAAACCCAAATCTCATCATAGCTTTCTATCGAGATTCTAAATTACGCCTACACGAATTATAATTATGAAGATCAAATTCATCGCCCATGATATCACCGATTACACGCAGACTGGTATCGTTTTAACCATATTTGCAACGCGTGAAACTAGATTACCCAGATCATTACGTCGAGTTCATTGTTATGGCTTTTTCGAATTTTTCCCAAGTAAAATCACCATCATCTCGGTTGGAATATGTCGAGAAATAATAGCGCAGCATCTAATCCGTAATTATCGATAATTTCAACTGGGGTCAATACATTACCGAGGCTTTTACTCATTTACTGCCCAGAAATGTGCGCCGCATGAACAAGCAGTGTCTGGTAGCGGTAGACCAAGCCCCACTCAAATAGCCAAATTCTGCGCTGAAATCTAGAATACTGCTGATAACTCTGTATATCAGCTGACAGTAATTCTGCCAGTCTAGATTATCTGGATAACCGATCACGGTTAGATAATTAGCTAAAGGCATCAATCAAACAGCCATTACCTGACTTGGATCACGGTGTACAGGGAACTCCCAGCTCAAGTTCTTTTTGGCCGAGAAAAGTAGAGACATCAGATAAGCCTTCGCGCAAAAAGTTCAAGAATTCTCTCTTGCGGTATTCGAGGGGATAATTTTCATTCTATTGGATTCGATCGCTTCAATTATTCAGGGTGTAAATTCACTTACTCAGATAGACTACGTTTTTCTTCCTTAATCGTTCGAAAGGCTTTTTGTTGATCTGGACAGACACCATGAAATTCAGTAACTTACTTTTTCAGTGTGAAAGTGCTTGCAACCTTGTATCGTACCAACCCCTCATATGAGCCTTTGTAAATATATGGTTGAGCTGGTCCAAATATATTGTGAAGCGCCAACATGGTGACTAGTCAGTAGTGCAGAATAAAATCGGTGTAGGTAGTCTGATTTTATTCATTAGAGTCGGAAAATTCTCGAGCTGTAGCATTCTGCATATTCTTGAGGTGTTAAGCTGTGCCGCCTGCTTTTTCGGCAATTTTATTACCGTGCTCGTCAGTACCAACCAGAAACGTGCCTCATCCTGCTCGTTGATCTCCTGGCCCAAATATCAGCTGATGGGATAATCAAGGATTACATTTACATTATGCGGAGCGCCATTTGCATAAGGGATTGCTGTTGTGATGATAAAGTTTTTCTTTTTGTCATATTGCTTATAGTATAACATATACTATTGAAAATAAAAAGTTGAGATTTATGATATTTTTGATATACTATAAGCATGAAAAGCATTAACTCTTTTAGAAAAATAAAAAGGTTTTTACGATTATAGAAATAGTTTTGAGTTTTGGCGCTGTTGCGGGTCTAATTTTTCTTGATGTTGCACTGCCAGCATGCAACGTTCTCAGAGAGATACTCAGAGAAAAAGTGATTTTCGCTATAATTAAAGCTGCAGATGCTAGATCTACAGACTAATGGAGGGAGCTACAAAGTCATCTTTCTGATGTTGAGGGGTAAGACATTATCGAAATTTAAGATCGGTGAGGATCCTTTAGCTAGCTATTTAAGATATTTCTCCTCTAACTAAATACTATAGGATAGCTGGATCCTTTGATCAAGCTAATGGTGCTAGGTAGCCTGTGAAACCTTTGATCGTCTCTCAGCTCCTCGAAAGAAATTTACAGTACTGTCTTTGATAGGTTTTAGGTGCTGAATGCTGGATACCAGGCTCTAGACCCCTGCTTTTCTAGGATAAATAGTGGTTCCCAGTTAAACATGTATAGAGTAATGCAAAGAAAGATCATTTGATACTGCACAGATTAGAAGTTCACTTAGACCTTAAAGGATTGTTTTTATGAAGCTCGCCTATACTGCTATGAATAGTCTATAAAATATTTGGTAATAATATCATTCTTCACTATCTATATCTTGCGCGCGAATGTCTGGTGAAACATTAGCTTGGGATAAAATTCGCTTATAGCTTGATCTTTTACTGATTGCGAGATTGGCGCTTGAGTGCTTTAGAAAATCTCGGCGAGCGGCAAGTCAGCTTTCTACAACTTACGGAAACATCGCTTTTCGTTAATCTGACAGTTGTATGTTGATTAAAAACTCCAATCTATTTTTCTCAGAACCTTTTAATATAACTACTTTGAAATCAACTTTTGGCGGAGGTGCAAAGACAGTTCGCGGTGCACAAATTACGCTAGTTCAGTCTCGCATAAACGTTGCACAGCTGTACCTAGAACACTCAATCTCACGGCTGGTGCGCAGATTCTCTCGACACCTCTTTTTGAACCAGACGCAGCAACTTGGGGCTTATTTGTTGGTGAGGAGTTTTCGACAATCTTAGAAGTAATATAATACGGAACATTTGCTGCTACCTTATAATTTTTAGGTAGTTGATTTAGAGTCGAAAATCTAAAAATCCGTGTTTATTACAGTTAGATTTTACCCTGGGAATTGGCCCTGGTAAAATTTTACAGCGAGGATTTGGATCAAATTCTACCACTAGAACTCGCCGCTCTTTCCAGTAGTGCGCAGAGATGATGATCAATGTCCCAGAGTCCGGGGCCAATTTCTAAAACAATCACCTTCGTTAATCTCTGCCTCTATAGCGATTCTGATTCCAGATTCTCTGATCCTTCAGCCAGTGCTGTGACCAGTGATTTATTAGGTCCTTTTTGACTTTGCACTAGATGATTTATTGGATTTTGTCTGTGATTTTGACTACAGATTTGATATTAGACATTTTACCACCAACCTTTTGCTTTCCTTGCAGATACGCCCGCTCCATGATCCATAGCGACTACTTGCATATCCAGAGAAAAAGCGTAACGACTGCTGCAGGTCGCTTTGCCAATTTGGGCATGCTCCAGATAAAGCGGCGAGATTGTCTGCCTAATCAAAGTATTTACCGTTTGAGGCAGTTGTTCGCCAGCTTGATTCTTTGTTATAGTAATTGACGTAAAATCCATCAATCGCTTTGAAATTCGCTGCCGCCATCCAATCTTCATACGAGCCAGCTGGGAGATTTGATTTTTCGTGCCAACAACTTCAACTTGTGCTGCTTTAATTTCTACTTCATTGATTTTTACGTTCTGTTTCGACGCCATTCTAATGTTAATGCAGGTGACGGTTTTCTTTGCCATTTTCACCCTTTTCTCTAACTTCTCGATAGCTACTGTCTTTGCTTGAATCTTGGATTTTTCAACACTAAAAGCAATATCTTCTTCAACACTAATTGTTTGTTTGCCGTTTCGCCATATTTCAAAGAATCGCCGTTTTTGAGAGGCTATTTTCATCTTTTTGAAAGCTGATCTTGAGCTGATAGTTTAATATTTTTCTCTTTTAGAAAAATCTGCAATAGTGCTAGCTTGAGTTCTTAAAATTTGAGTTTTTACCGAATAATTTGACTGTAATTTCTTTTGCGCGTTTGATTGACTAATACAGTTGTGGCTCCATCTTCAAGAAAGTTATTTGAGTTTTGAGGTAGATCAGATCTTCTTTATGCAGAGATAGACCTGCTGCTTCAGCGATCTTGCGTGAGGTTTTGGCGGCATGTCATTACTTTGCGTCGAGTGGCGCCGTCTTCAATTGCGAAAGGATTGGCGCGATAAATATTAACATTATAAATAGTGTCGGTGAGCTGTTCACTAAGACGAGGCTCCACATTATCTTCTTGAGATCCAGATATTCCCTGCTCGCTTTAATCGCGTCACCAATTGTTGCGGGCGTTAGTTTTGAGAAAAGAAGTTCGAGCTCCATTTTCGAAAAACATTAATAATTTTTGCTGCCTTCGCCTTTAGCTAGGCTGGTTTAAGTGATTGAATAAACTAAAATCCGCCAGCAATTGCTAGTGTGGCGCTTATAGATATAATAAAAGTGTTGTCGTCCTAGATTTAATAGGATACTTTAATAATTTTTCCCAAACATCAATGTTTTTATTTTTAGCATAAATAATTTCGTAAATCAAATTAAAACCGCTCAGCCAATGTACTGCTGAACGGAAACCCCGCACCATAGGTTTTTCTCTTTCGCGGAATACTCATACTATCGTAATTAAAAAGAAAGGAGGTGAAAGGTGCGGGTTTGTTCATAATAGAGCTTTTACTCAGGGTGCATTCCCTTTTTGAACTCTCATCTGAACATTTTGTTATAAAACAAACCCATAGTAAAAGTCAAGAATTTTGTAATTATATAATCATTGCAGGGTTTTATGTTTTGATATACTAGATTCTTTTCTAACCGAGCGTATTCAGCATGAGTTTCATATTTTCTCGTTAGCGAACTCGATCTCGATAGTGAGCCGTCAATCTCTCGCACCTTACCATCACCGAAGGCTGGGCGAACGAACCTTATCACCAATTTTGCGTAGATTTTTGAGTTATAATATTCATCAAAATTATCCGTCGAAAAATCTTGATCAAATCCATCGAAATTCATCGGTGTTATTATCAATTCCTTCGCTCCATTTATTTTGACCGCTCAGGCTATGCAGTTTTGCCTGCCAATTATTTACTAGCCGTATTCGTATTTCTTCTCTCGCCAATCGTTAGAATTCTGCTCAGTTTCCAATCCAGCGTCAGTAATAAATCGGCTTGGTGAACTATAATTACGCTGTCCGAAAACTGCACGCGAATCAGCGTAGCTGAGAATCAATTCTTCGCGCGCTCGGGTCATTCCGACGACCAGCAAAAGACGGCGCTCTTCTTCAGTTCGCTTTTGTCGCTGTCAAAAACTCGGCTGTAGGAAAAGACCTTCTTCCATCCTTCACCATAAAACGACTGGAAATTCCAATCACCTTTTGCGCTGTGGAGAGTCATAATCGAAACTTGATCGTCCTCTCAGCATCGTTAGAGACTCATCAAAGCGACATTTTCGAGGAAACCCAGCTAGGTTTGCATAAATTTTAGCATCAGATATTAATTCGCCGATATTGTCTTCTTTATCTTCTTGCTCTGCTCCGGTTAGTTTTTCAGCATTTTTATAATTGGTTCAGGCTCAGATTTTTCGAGAATTTCGGCTGGGCTAGCAGAAATTTTGATCTAGAAATTTGGCATCTCACGAAAAATTTCACCCAAATTGCGTAATGAATTTCGAGCACGCGCGGACGTTGTTGAAAGTCCATCGATTGCAAGGGAGAGATGCGATTAAATCTAATCCGTTTTCAGCCTGCCAATTTAAGTTATCTAATGAGACTTTGCCCAATCCGCGCGCAGGAATATTAGCTGATTCGTTCAAAAAGCTGACTCTGTCTAACGGATTATAAATCACGCGCAGATGAGCTAGCAAATCTTTAACGACCTTACGATCGCAAAGCCGAATCCGCCAAAGATTTTATAATCAATATTCATCATGACGTAATGCCTCTTCAGACGCACGTGATTGTGAAAGTTAGTGCGGTAAAGGATCGCCAAAAATCAGCGTAATTGCGTAATTCTGGAGACTTTTCACTGTAAATTTTGGAGCGATTTTGTGGCCTCTTCTTGCTCGTCGCGTCGATTCATGCTTTAGCAGGGCTCGCCTGCGCCAAGCTCAGTGAAAAGTTTTTGTCACTACGAGGTTTCGTTTTTCATAATTACATTATGAGCGGCGTTTAGGATATTCTCAGTTGAGCGATCATTTTGTTCGAGTTTAATAACTTTTGCCCCTTTAAAATCGCGCTCGAAATTCAAAATATTAGTAAAATCAGCCCCCGCCAAGAATAAATACTTTTGCCAGTCATCGCCCAACCACGCAAATATTTTGGCGATCATTTACTAGCATTTTTTAACTATCGCATATTGAGCGGCATTAGTATCCTGATACTCATCAATCAAAATATGCTCAAATTTATCGCGGAAAAATTTTACGGACTTCAAGATTGTCACGCAAAAAGATCGAACCGTTTCAGATAGCAAATCGTCAAAATCGAGTGCATGGCTTTATTATCGCGCCTGTTCATAGTGCACAAAAATCTCGGCAACTTTTTGTCTCGAATCTCCCAATTGGCGGTTTCGGCGTAGCTATCAGAAATCAGTCTCGTTTTTGGCGTTTCGAAATTCCTGCACTAACAGACTGCGGTTTAATATTCTTACTGTCATAATTCAAATCTTTTGATGATTTTGATCAAAGCTCAGCGGTCATCTTCGTCATAAATTACGAAATTTTTGCTACGCCGATTGATTCGCCTTTGTAGGCGTAGGATCTAACGCAAATTCCGTGAAAAGTTCCCATCCATGGCACAAAAATCGATCGTCATGTTTTGCCAAGTAGCTCAGCTAAGCGTTGGCGCATTTCTTTGGCGGCTTTGTTAGTGAAAGTTACCGCTAAAATCGCTCAAGCTACCCCGTGCGCTATTAGCCACGCAATGCGATGAGTGAGAGTTTTGTTTTTCCGCTTCCCTGCGCCAGCCAAAACTAACATTGGTCCGTCGCCATTTTTACAACTTCGGCTTGGCGCTGATTAAGCCCTGCTAAAATATCCATGAATATATTATACACGATTACGTAAAAATGCATCGTGTTGATTTTTCTTTTTATTTTATGATAAAAATACATTTTATAAGCGTAGATTTCATTTACGCAAAAATAAAAAGGTGGGTGATTTTATGGCTAGTGACAGCTCTAATGAATACTCCACAATCACAAGCGATTGTGGATGTGTTACTGACCATGGATTTATATGTCCATCTGAGTTTGGTGAGGTAGATAATGGGAAAGAATTTTTCACTCGTGTCTCATCTGCCCTGAAAAATTTCTCAAGTCTTTATATGACTGAACTCAAGTTCTTTTCTTTGAGAGAGATCAGATTTGATTACTTTCCTGATGGGAAGCATAGAAAATCGCGAAATAGGGTTTTGCTATTTTTTCTATCGATAGAGATAGTCCTGATGATATAACCTATATCATAGGAGCTAGATCCAACATTCCGGATAGTATTTATACTGATTTGTTGGATCGGTTAAATTCTATAGATTCTACTATCCAGATCTAAGCTTATTGCTGGCTCCGTCTCGTACGGGGCTCTTTTCTGAAATCTGGTATAATTTGACTATGTCAAACGCTTATACGGACAAAAATCTCGAAGAATTTATTCAAAAACATTTTTGCATAAAACTTAATTTTCGAAGAAAGTTGTTGCTCGCAATTTGCCAGTGAGTTATTCTACTGAAGTCCTTATTTTTCGCTCTAAAAATCAAAAGCTTTATGCGTTTATCTCAGGGTGAAGCACGTTTAACTTTTGGGTGATATTTCCAAATCTCTTACTAAAATGAATCTTAAGTCGGCTAAATTTTTCCACTAAAATGGCTTGGAGGATTATTTTTAGAACACGCTCGAGCACAATTTTTGCGGATTTTTCCGGCTCGTGAGTATATTTCTAGCGAAGAACTACGTTTTTATAAAACGCAGGTTCTTTATAACCCTGCCCTTGTTGAAATCGCCTCGATTCGAAAATGGCGAGATTAAGTGTTTTTGATTCTGACGCAATTGGTTCTTGGCGCGTGGCAAGCGTTTGAATTATCGCAGTATTTTTATAAAAATCATAAACTAATCTAACTATATTTTTAGGGGACTATTTTTAGAGCTAGGAAGATTGTTTTCATATAGATTTACAGATTAGTATTTTGTGAGATTTTCTAAAATTATTAAAAGCTTTGCTTTTTTATTTTTGCTTGTGGTTTACTCAAAGTATACGGAAACTGCCGTAAATAAAAGCTACTAATAATAATTAAAGTTCATAGAAAGGTGGAATTTCACAATGAACAAATTCACAACCAAAAGGTTTCACAATTATTAGTTCGTGCTTGTGCTTGCGATTGCCGGACCTATCTTCTGATGCCTGGCGCCACCTGCCCCACAGCGCAGCCAGCGAGATAATACGAAAGAATGATGCTTCACGATCATAGAGCAGCGGTGGCCAGATCACATCAAACAACTGTGGAAGCTAGTTTTGGGCTGAGCCAACTTTGAAAGTGACTTTATCTCGAAGTGCTATTACAACCGATCAAACTTCACATTTAATGATCCTTCAACAAACTCAGAGTATAAAGTTACACCTGCTTTCCAGGGGCTACCGCAGCACCTACTGCTCTTGGCGAGATGAAGCTATCTAATAAAGCCAATGGTACAGACGGTGCTATCAAAGGTAACTCAATTGTTGTTTCTGTTAAACGGAATGGTGTCGCTAATCGCGTAGAAGATAATATAAAATATCTTTTCTTGAAAACAAAATAACTCTTGCAACGGGAGCATTTTTAGTTTTAATTAGATTTTAATCTAGAACTATTAAATTTTCGATGTGGTGTCGGAAAAGTTATATCCATGTTGCAGATTATTTCATACTTTTCGCTTAAACTACGTAAATTACGCGCCTGTGGCTGGGTTACAGCTTAAATAAATTACTTTTTTGTGGCTCAATTTCAAGAATTTTTTCAGATTCTTTTGTCCATTCCGGCGCGTGGCGGATCAACGATTAATTAGTGTTTTGTTTAATGAAATCAAGAACTTTTTCACTAGGCGCAGTGATCGCCTTTGCGCCATTATCTCTATGTAGCTCATTAATACGCTTTCATTTCTGTTACCGCGCTGTTGATTTCGACTAAAGTTAAATCGCCTGAGCTAATTGTTAAACCGATTGGATCTCTACACCAGAGTATAGGATCAACTGTTGGTCGGATATATCGATGAACTTCATATCACGTAAAGCTTGTTCATAAACCGGTAAATTTATTTGAAAAGCTGGTAGCGTAATTAAAATTAATTTCTAATATCTGATCGCTAAGTTTATTTTCATTTAGGCTTGGTAGTTTTTTGGTTATGACGTCGTTGGTGACTTCGGTTAGAGAAAATGATCTGTAATTTTGAATCCCAGCGAGTGTAGTTCTTTATCATTAAATAGCTGAAAGTCTTCGTTTTTTAACATAGAGTTGGGTTGAGATCTCCTTGGCTTGTCCTAATTAGTAGAGTCTTTAGGTCTCGATTAGGGGTTTGTCTTATGCGTAAAATTTCTAGTATTTTTGCCCAGCTTTATTTATTTCGTTTTTGCAAGGCTAGTGCCAGTTACAGGGACTTTTCCTTCCCTCCGCGTTTGAAAAAGGCTAGATTTAGTTCACCGTTGTCTGTTTTTTCAGACTTTTTCCCACCAAAATGAGAATTCAACTTTGTTATGATATCCAAAGATTATATCATCAGAAAAAGCTTTCTTGTTGTGGCAGATCTATATTTTCTTGTCGAAAAACTTTTCACGGATCAATTCTTGCTTGGTACTCTGTTCGAAATCAGAAGTCAAAAATTTGCCACGGGCTAGTCGATAGAAAGCTTTCTGAATCGCGTGGTTTAATTCTTTTTGGATTTTTATAATTTCTACAGCGAATCCTTCCATAAAGCTCGACTTTATTCTTTGTAATTTTGGATTTTTAGCTGTTTCACCAGGTAAACGCCCCATGCGAAGATTTTTGCCATTTTCAAGCGTGCCTAGAGCTTTAGCCTCCGGGAGTGACTTTGTCGAATTTCGCTATTTCAAATTTAATTTTTGTACCATATTTTTCCTATTCTATCAAATTCTTTAGTTATTTTCTGTTATTGTTAAGGATTTGTCCTGCGATGCCCAGATCTCTAGCCATTCTTCACCTTTTTAATTCGCCTCGGTTTTTAGTTCTAAATTTTAGGGCCGCAATTTTGTCTATAAAAATTAGGGACTGCAAACATTTTTGTCGACAAAATCGTTAAATTTAGGTTGTTCTTTTAGTGGAATAAGTGAAGTTTCGTGCCGTTTCATCTCAAAAAATACAGTCTCAACCGCTGGTGGTGGTGTAAAGTCCGTTTTATGTAGGGGTTTTTATTTTGACTTCAAAAATGGAAAACTTTCACTCCCAAAGCTGAGGTGAAAGTTTTTGTTGCCAGCTATTATTTTGCGAGCAAATTGTTTTTGCAGAATTAAATAGATGCTTTTAGGCTGGTTTTCGGGAAGTTGTTAACTTATTGATAATTGGTGAGCTCAAATGGAATGGAATATTTTGCGCAAAACTTTATAATTTTTAGTAGTTTCGAAAGGTTGAAATCTGAAAAAATTTGCGTAAAAACTTCAACATTCTCTAAATTTTTAGTATTATTTTGAAGTTTTTGAAAGTTTCGCAGTCAAATTCAATTGCTAAAACTTGAGCATGATGCTAAGAGCGAGTAAAAACACCGCTTCCAGCGCCAATATCTAGCGTAAAGTCACGTTTTCGAATATTGCTATGCCCAACTAAGCATTAGTGCACTCGTAGTGAACGCAAGAAATTTTGTGAAATGCGGTGCTTTTCGAGCCATTTATTCGTATCTCAAAGCTTCGATGGGGTCTTTTTGCTGGCTTTACGTGAAGGTAAAAGTTCCTGCTAAAAATGCAACAATAGCAATTACTAAGGTAATTATTATATTATTTTTGATAGTGAACTTTTGTTAAATTAAATCCATCCATGCCCTTTAAGAAGCTTTCTGTTGCAAAAAGTATTTAAGGCTTCTCCGGCAGCTTTGAGCTAATATTATGCCTATGACTGAGCCAATCACACCAATTAAGATAGCTTCAATACTGAATAGTTGAAAGACTTTCCGTTTGACAAACCCATCGCTTTCATTAATCCGATTTCACGAGTTCGTTCACGTACACTCATGTAAAGTGTATTGATAATCCGAAGCTAGCAGCAAGAAGTGCAATGCACCCAAAAACAATCAAAGAGCCAGTAATTCCGTTTACAACATTCATGATAGTTTCAACTTGGTCTTTAGCTGTGTTTGCTGAATAACCTGCTTTTTAGCATCTTCTTGATTTGGTTTAATTTATCTTCAGTTACTTTTCCTTCAATTTGAGCTAGAGCAGAAATACTTTTTCTCTTCAGACTCTTTTGGTAAGCTTTTTGTCTGAAAATCATAAATCATTAAAAGGCTGGCTCATTAATTGTCACCATTGCTGATTGAATTAAGCTTTAGCTGTTACGCTCTGAAACTTTTCTGGGTGATAAAGGTTTCGTTTCACCTGTCAAAGAATCTGAAACTTGAAAGGTTACTTTTTCACCGATCGCATCTTGGGCATTTTTAAAAGCCTAGAGGTTCAAGATAGTCCTGAGAAATTGTTACCTCATCTTTATTGGTTTACTCCAGCTAAGAAAATCAAAGTCAAATTTTTGTCCTTCAACTTCCACTATAACAGATGTAATTAAAAGTTTCTACCATCTTGTATTGAATATAATCTGTTGCCATTTTTGTAGAAGCGGGCATTTTTAACGTTTGAAATTTTTGTTAATTTTTCAAGATCTTTAGAATTCAAGGTTTGTGTGTATACCGCGAATCGGGTTTTTCGAATCACCTTCTTTATATTCTTGCGGCCCAAAAGCTACACCATTATCCTGTTTTTGGCTCGAAAATAAATTATAGAGTCGTCACCAAAAACCGAAAAGCTGTTTTTGGATATAATCGTTCACGCCAATATTCACGGCAGAGGTTAATGCTATGGTAAAAGAACCCATACAAAACCGCAATAATTGTCAAGAAAGTTCGGCCCTTTTATTTCGCCACAAATTTGAGGCTGAAGTTTTGATCATATCTGAAATATTCATTATTTTTCTCCTTTTCGAAATAATTTTACCGTCTTGGAGGCGGATTTGGCGATTACACTTTTTCGGCTAGTGCTTCGTCGTGGGTTACGATAATTAGAGTGATTCCTTTTTCTTTATTTTAGACCGAAAAAGCAATTCTTCTACTTTATCGCCAGTATTTGTATCAAGGTTTCCGGGTTGGCTCATCGGCGAAAATAATTTTTGGTGAGTTGAGCGACTGCGCGGCTACAGCATACTCGTTGCTTTTGTCCGCCAGAAAGGTTAGATGCTTTTATTTCTAGCTTTATCTACTAGATCTACGGCTTCAAGTGCTTTCATAGCAGTTTCTTTACGCTTTCGTGGACTGATTTTTTTGCGATTTTTAGCGGTAAAATTACGTTTTGTAAAAACTGTGTCTTTTTGGGTTCATGAAGAACTGCTGAAAAACAAACCCAAAAGTTTGGTTTCGAAAGCTTTATTTAGTTCACGTTTTTCATTTTGGCGATATTACCGTTGATAAAAATCTCACCTTCATTAGGTTTGTCGAGCGCTGCAAGAAGATGCACTAAAGTGATTTACCGCTACCTGATTTACCGATGATGGCAACACTTTCCCCTTCTTTGATATTGAGCGATACGTCATCGAGCGCACGAAATTGTTCACTGCCATCCTGATAAATTTTTACTAAATTTTTACTTCAATAATATTTTTGACATTATTACTTTTTCTAGATTAATTTCTTGGGATTTTAAATCGTTATCTTGGGTATGGTTTGGTTTTTATGTCGTGGCTTACGACGCTTTTTTTCTGATCGTTAGATATTACTACACCTTTCTCTGCTAGAATTTTTCGACAGGTCTTTTAGATTATTAACTGAATCCTTTTGTTCGGCATTATTTGGGCTAATTCTTTTGGGTTGATCGGCTGCTTTGAAAAATCTACTTTTGTCGAATTAAACATTGGTTTAATCGGTTTTTAATTCTGATTTTGGCACTTTTCGATCTGGTTTTTGATTGTTTTGGTTAGGTCGTGGAGCTACATTTTGGGTTGGTGCTGTCCACTGTAAACCTTGGCGCTCAGCCATAGCTTTATTAACTAATTGTTTTGGAGGTAAGAGTATGTTACGGATTCGTTGTTCTATTTCTGGTCGTGAGTTCCATAATTTTCGCTGTGTATTTTCAATGATTTTTATCACTTAGATCATTGAATGGCTGTAAAAGTGAGAGTTGTAGCACTAAAAAGGCGTAGATTTTTCACCATTAATAATCATGCTCATTACAAAATGACGGTTGTTTAAACCCATTAAATCACTAGCATCAAATTGTGGCTCGAACTGTTTAGCAAGAATTGGCGCATCTTCAACGGAAACTCGGAATGAGATAATCGAGCCAACGTTTCCGAAAACTGCGTTTTTAACGCTTTCTGTCATTTGTGAAGTATATTGGTTGGCCACTGTTAGAGTTAAGCCATACTTTCGGATTTCTGAAAGAATTACAGCAAATGAATCGGTCGCGAAGTTCTGGAACTCGTCAACATAAAAGATGAAATGGTCAGCGATCTTCTAGTCTTTCGATATCCGAACGACTCATTGCAGCAAGCTGAATTTTAGTTACAAGAAACGAACCAAGAATTGCGGCGTTATCTTCGCCGATCAGACCTTTAGAGAGGTTGACGACTAGGATTTTTCCTTCATCCATAATTTTACGGATGTCAAAAGTTGATTTTGGCTGACCGATAATATTTCGAATAATTGGAATTGCGGTAAATGCTCCAACCTTATTTAGAACTGGCGCGATTGCTTCATTAACTTGTTTTTCGCTCCACTGGCCAAATTCTTGTTTCCAGAATTGAAGCACGCTTGGGTCTTTGCAATAAGTCAAAGTATCTTTACGGAAAAGTCACCGTCAGTTAAAGATTCGGGTAATACTCGAGGCATTGTTGGCTCTGGTCGATCACAGTGCCAAAAGTGAATATCGCAAAGATATATTCAAAGGTGGACCCAAGAATCACCAGAACATGCGCTTCAACACGCCGATAACTTCGGATGAAATATTTGATTTTTGCTTGATCGTAAACCTCAAGCGGATTAAAACCAAGTGGAAATTCAGTATCAGCTGGGTTGAAATAAATAACGTCTTTTAATCGACTTTTCAGGAATAAATCGCATATTATTCATTGCAAAATCACCGTGCGGTCGATAAATCGCATAGCCTTCATTGTGATAAATATCAGAAAGCGCTAAAGCTCTAGTGAACCAGATTTACCAGTTCCCGTTTGACCAATAATATAAAGATGGCGTGATCGGTCGCGTTTAAACATTCCAAATTGGTGATTGATTCCACGGAAATTAGTTAGTCAAAACGCGGAGATATTCTCGTCGTGTGCAGGGTTACCATTTAAAATTGGCAGTTTAGCTGGCGGCTCAGCAGTTTTGCTTTGATGCCCAAACAATATTTTGAGGTTTCTACGTTAGTGTGTGGTAAATGCCAAAATACTAGCAAGTTCTGGATGTTTAAAATAAAAGCCACCATCAAAAACTCACGATTTTTCGAAATTTACTAATCCTTGATCTGTCGAAGGTAGCGTTTACCATCTTAAAACCATTTAGGTTTGTACTATTAAATTGTTTAAATGTTCCGGTGAGTGCTTGAATTTGTAGTCGAGCGGTTGTCTCGTCGTCGCCCAAGAATGCGATACGAATTTTTCACTTTGTAACCTAATTTAGTGGCTTTTTCTTCGGCTTTTAGATACTCTAGTCTTATCGCGTTCAGAAAGCTCCTTCTTTGTATCGTCTTTACCTGATTCTGGTGCTTTCCATAGCGTCAACATTCCTAATAACCATTTTTAGATCAAAACTAAATGGTTTTTGCCAGATTTTATATTTTTATCCATTTGTCTCGATTCTTTATGCCAATCATCTGCTATTGGCTGAACTAAAATTTGCGCCCACATTTGCGAATTTGTTCCGTCTAGTTTTGCTAAAGTGCCGGTAATACCAGCTAGAGGGTCAACCTCAAAACCATCAAAAGTCTTAATTGGTAGTGCTTCATTATCTATTAAATCAATATCAGCTGAATAAACAACTGGTTTGAGCTGAGCTGTGCTATATAATCTTCTTTTGCTCATAGATTTGAACTGTTGGGTATTGCGAATAGATCTGGCCTTCAATAAAAGTTTTTGCAAGATTCGAGGCGCCCATACATAAAAACGAATCGCCCCATTATCATGAGACATCTCAAAGCTTAAATGCTCTTGAACCCCACCGTTATTTTAATTCTTGAGCATCACGCAAGATTCCGTGAATTGAAGTTAGCATTTGTTCGGCAGCGAGCTCTGATTTGTCGTTAGTTTTTGGAATTTCTAACGCCAAAAAGAACTGCATCAGTGTTTAGTGTTTGTAATTTGTCGATTTTTATAATTTTTGACGTGTTAAATAAGCCAAAATCAGAACGATTGAATCCATACAATCGGGCTAAATAAAAAGGTAAAAATGCTTCCATAAGTGCATTAATCATAGCACAAAATTAGCAAAAATCAAGATAGTGCTTGTGTTTAGAGGTAAAATATATAAAGCCTAGAAGTCTAGGCTTATTAGAAAAACCAAAATTTCGGAGGATAATATCAGTATCTTTCCAATCCTTGACTAGGATAGTTTTATTTTTATGACGATTATTTATTTGTCGCATTTCTTTAAATATTTATCAGGAAATCTATCCCGAAATATCCATAAGATAGATCCTAAGTATAATCGTTGAACATGACCTTCTGGTAGGTCTTGTCTTGGTTTACCATAGTCTTGCCGATTTCTTTTGAAAAATTTAAAAAGCAATTATGAAAAAGGTAAGTCGAAGATAATAATTTTATCAGCTTGATCTTGAATGTCAGTCATAAAATCTTCATTTTAGTCCCTCCTCAATAATCCACGATTTGCGCTCTAGGATTCGATGAATCTCGCTATCAACTACAGTAGGGTTTTTTCTTTTTCCAATCTTTATGATGACGAATTCTATCGAGATGATAGATGGGATTCCTAATTTTTAGATATTTTTATTTCCAAATGTAGTTTTACCGGCTGCCACAAATCCGGTGATAAAGATTTTCATATTTATTCTCCTTTCGAAAAGTTCTAAAAATTAAAACATTATAACACACCTCCCCCAGCAGTCCAAACCAATACATCATTAAGACTAAATACATCAAGCCCTATAACTCTAAATTTTAGCACGCTAGCTAGCGTGCTATTTTTGAATCTAAAAATTTATTTGACTCCTGTCAATCCCTCCAGAAAGCCTATAAGCACTAAATTTTATAAAAAAATAGAAGCTATATTTACACCAATTTTAAAAAGGCAGTCCATCCAAAGCGACATGACTTTTTCTGCTAAAAAGAAAAGAGTTCGTTTACTAAGGAATTATAACCATGCTATTATTTACTCAACAAAAATACTTTTATAAAAATCTGTAAAGGAAAACTGTTGTCTTTCCAATTTACTATCGTTTAACCTTTTGGTATAATTAACGTGTAAGGTATTTCTTAAAACAGCATCTTGATAATTTACAGTAAAAATTCAATCATATTTATAAACAAGAAAGGCTTTTATGTGGGAAATATGAAAGATGTCGATAATAGCAATTCAATAAATTCATTTTCGGAACACGTTTTTGAATTTGCTCACATGAGCGAAGACTCAAAAGAAGAATATCAGTTAGTTATACCCTCTCATTTTTAATCACTGTCGATTTGATTATTTAATTAAATATTTAATTCTTAAAATTTTTCCGAATCCGACTGGCATCGTCAACTATATATAAATCATATCAAATATTTTAATAATTTTCAGGAAATAAACTTTCCTTCCCGAAATACAGGCGAAGATTTTATAAAAGATTTTTGAAATGTCAAGCTCTAACTGAAAGATTATAAATAACTATTCCAGTATTTAACCTCTTAAAACTTTAGAATAAATATCTCCAGACGAGGCTCCTTTTTATATATTTGTCATGTCTTAAAAAAATCTTGTTTCATTGCTACTATTTGAGCTCGTTCATAATCTGTTAAGTTAAGCATTCTTTTATGGAGTTGCTGATCTCATCTCACCATTAGTGGCTTCTTTTTCGTGAATATCCACTAACCAGATATCAAAATTCCATTCGTTTTCCATTAAATAAAACTGTTAATCCAAACCAGATACCATTCGGTCTAAATTCTTTCTTTCTATACCAAAATTTGACCAAATCATGCATTTGTATTTTTTGTATCAATGGATTTTCGCTAGTTCTTCTATTAATTTTGCACGCTCATTAAAAATCTGAATTTCCAAAAATTGAAATATCTACATCTCGAGCAACCATAGTTCTATACAAGTAGCTACCTTCAAAACGGACATCCCCAAATTTAGTTAAAATTTTTCTATATTTGTTTCCTTTAATACTTTATAAGCTTCAATTTGTATATTTTTCCATATTTACCTTTTTCTTGATGAACTACTTTACTTATATCACAATACCTGATAAGTTTAACCAAATTATTACTAACACACTTCGACTAGCCGTTCAAATCAATTATAGTCTAAACTTTAGCACGCCAGCTAGCGCTATTTTTTGAATCTAAAAATTTACTTGACTCTTCCACCCAAGAGAGTTATCATGTCACCACAAATAAATTTATGAGGTATATCAAGATGGAAAAATTACGTCAAGCCAATAAAACGTATTACTTGAAACCATGAAAGAACGCTATGATGTCAAAGAAAAATGAATATCAAGCTAGTCTACGGAAAGAACTCACCAAAGCCGCCCAACGTATAGCAGAACTAGACACCATCATTCAAAAAGCTCTATTAAAATCAACTCTTGGGTGATATTAGTGACGAAAGATTTTCGAAACTCAGCGAGGGTTTTGAGGCAGAACAAGCGATTTTAAAAACTCAAGTGATGGAAAAGCAGACCCAACTTTCTGAGGTGGTTAAATCGGCAGATAACATCGAAAGGTTTCTCCAAAACGATTTCGAAACTATACCACTATTGAACAACTAACTCCGCAAATCGTAAACGAGCTTGTCGATAAAATCGTCCTTCATCAACCGATTGGGCGAGGCAAGAAGCGTCAAGTAAAGATTGAGCTTCACTACCGTTTTATCGGGGAACTCTAAAAAGCGAGCCTACAGGACTCGCTTTAAACTAAAATTAGTGGACTGCTCAGGAGGTGGATATTATACCACGACTATCGAAACAAAATAAGCCTCACCATGGAGGCTCACCTTTTGTTTTTAGATATTTTTCGCTAAACCGTAGGTAGCTGTAGCAACTCGTACAAATTCTTTTTTGCTTTGAAGATTTAGAAGAACTGTTGTTTCTTTGACTTTTCTCTTTTCTAATACGCGCTTAACTATTTCGTCGCGATAAAGTGGCTCGCCTGCCTCTTCTAGGACGGCTGTAATTGTGTCTGCCACAGTGCCTTTTTTAAAACCCCAATCGTCGAGTGCGTAAATTCCACGACCAATCAGAACAAACCTTTTATCTTTGATTAATTCGTTATGGATCGCTTGAGTGGTGACATCTTTTCGGCTAAAAGTCACTTTTCGCGAATTTCTTTTGCGATTTCAGAAAAAGTGCATCGGCTCTTTTC